>Ga0207714_1000534_pt1 | contig 25890 bp, 17 predicted proteins | sample PonA232FremontCA_2_FD_187270 | JGI IMG/M metagenome (GOLD analysis project Ga0207714, IMG submission 187270) | Marine sediment microbial community from Fremont, CA, USA - Pond A23 Sediment 2 (SPAdes) | ecosystem: Environmental > Aquatic > Marine > Unclassified | place: USA: Fremont, California...
CCTTCAACACCAAGGGGGCATCCTGAACAAAAAACGCCTCCGAGAACGTCGTATGACGGCGCTCAGAGGCGTTTTGTAGCTGTCGCTTGGTGCCCGAGATGGGATTCGTGTGGAACGCAACCTCCGAGAATTCCAGAGAATCATCGAGATATCTACCTCTCTAGCCGCTGAGCGTAGAAATAGGGCAGTACGCGGCCAAACGGATTGGGTGTTCTAAGAGGACTTATGGGGACTCACCCCTGACAGTTAAGCTGACAGTCTGAGAGGAAATACTTCGAATCCCTGGGAGTCTGGAACTACAACCGTGAGCGCAGGCACCCCTCGATCGGTTACGTGCTGAACCCGAGAACATCTTCGCCCAACCCTCAATATCCTCGGCTCAGAACCGAAAACCGCTGCTGCGTCTTAGCCGATAATTTAGTCAGTTGGCTGGTTCAAGACTCGGGCCTTGATGGACACCTGTCGCGGGGTTGGTCTCAGTTGTGATTTAACTGGTCTACGAGCCAGGAGGGTAGCGATACGCTCAAATCATTCTTATGGAGCCGGTTAAGAGCTGAGAGCACTGAGTCAGGACTGTCTGGAGATCTCCGATTTGGATTCCCTTCGCCCCAATGCTTTTCAAGCTCGAGAATCGTCTCCCAACAGCATTCTTTTCTCGCGTCTTGTTCCGTACCGGAGGTGTGCTCAGCCTTCGCAATCTGCTCGGCAATGTAATGTGCCATCCACCGCGAGAGCGTATCATTGCTGCGTTCGAGGCCGAGCACTTCAACAATGGCCCTGCCCAATTTGATAGACCGCTTCCGTATCTCGGATCTCTCCGTCTGCTGAGAGGAGAAAGATTCGGGTATGCTCGCCTCGTCGGTCATCGCCACGGCTAGAATAAGTTCGGTCGGGGTATCGGGAGATTTGCACCTCAAAAATGAGACTGCTATTGAGAGAGGTGCATACCTCTTTCAGGAATTCAAAAGACGCACTCAGGCGATTTCCACTTCGGACTGGCCCGTCACGATCATTGGCGGTGTACCTTCCCCACAGTCTGCTCGACAGTACTGGTTTTTGTTCACTGGATCTCGTCCATACCTGACCGTCTGAATGTTCGACGAGGTCGAACTGATCGGCAAAATGATCTCCGACGCGATACGGGGGGTATGAGATATCGCCAGCATGAGGATCTAGCCTGTCAATACCTCTTTCCACCTCCTTGCGATAAGCCCAACCACGGAGTGTGAACGGCGGCTCATCAAACTCCATCCCGATCTCTCCGGAAAAGGGGAGCTTGTAGTCGTGTGGATTTGAACAAGTCGAAAGTGCGTTGAGAAGGGCCTGCGCTCCCTCTGAGGAAACAAAGGCACTTCGAACTCGCCTCGTTTCTCTGTTCCTGCTATCATGTTCTTGCCAATCGCCAAACACGTTCAACCAGCGTTTATCGTCACGTTTATCCGAAAGCACATCCAGAAAGTATTCTTTCTGAATGTCTTGATACCAACTATCTTCGGTACCTTCCCAAACCCAGGTGGGTTGCTCCAAAGGTGGCGGATCGCGGCGGTCAGCAAGCCACTTCCGATCGGCTCGAGTAATATCGTGGCGCTGGAACCACTCTAACCATGCGTGTCCTCCGTAGAGAGAGTCTTCCACCACAGGCATCTCCGAAAGAAGTCTGGCGGCGACAGACAGCATTGAATGATATGACACGTAGAAACCGTACGTGTCAGTGCGGGGGTAACTAGAGTGACTATGCGAGGTCTCTCGATTTCTGCTAGATGAACGCCACAGGGATCTTCTAGGGTCACTTACAAACTTTCCATCTGTCTCGACCTCCCACTCCTTGATAGCAATCTCGCGCGCCAGGTCTTCAACCTGCTCCGTAGAAATTCCGAACACTCTCGCTAAGGGCTTGAACCAGTATTGGTCAAAGTCGAGACCAAAGCTGAAGTCGAGTTTCTGATCCACCTCACCACGAGAATGCCAGGGAGTTGTCAGCGTATCGCCCCTAGAAATGTCCTGGGTAGGCATTTTGCTAACTCCTACCTCACTGAGTTGACGGGCAGTTTCAGAATCATAGGTACTGGGGAAAGCCTGCTGAACAGAGAGAGCTGCTTCAGCAGCGAACTTTTGTATCAGGGCATGAGGAAGCCCATCGAGCGCGTGATGTTCGAATACATCTTGGTGTTTCTGTAGAATGCCCGGATGCCCTTCTGCAACTCGCGCCAAAGCAATGAACAGATAAAGTCGAGCGTGTAGGTTATAGAAGGGGAAGCCCCGGCCTCCGAACGCTCCGACTTCGTCGCGTTCCATCCATTCGACGAGACCGTCGATCTCGGCCTCGCATCCAAGATCTGCCAGTCGTCTGACGCAGTGGGCTGCACGCCATCTTGTTTCTGAACGGGGAGACCCGAGTGCCGCCCAAACAAATCCAGAGAACGCCTCTGTCGTGCTTTCTGGAGGAACGAGCCAGTCGTCCCAGGAACCGTCAGCAAAGTCGGGCTCCACGTGTATCTCAAAGCGAGACAGGGCGTAGTCTACAACGTCCCTTGCCGCTTCAGAAGATACGAAGTCAGTTAGGATGTGTATGCCCCCGAAGAAAGTGCTGCCACTCGTGAGGTCAGAGCTACTCGCAAGACCTTCCAGAACACCTTCTCTCAGAGACTGGATTTCCGAATCGGATGCGCCCTCGATAAAACGCTCGAATGTGTAGCGGTTGGCAAGATCCGTGGCGAACTCTTTTCCAAACAAGCGAATGATCTTATCCCATGCTTGCTGAACGCTCGGTCTCTTTTTCCAGTGTTTTGCGGCGTAGTGCAGTACCCGCTTAATATCGTAGAAGTCAGCCTCCGGGGTATGCACAGCTGCACGAAGAAATTCGACTGCTTCGTCCCGACTGACACGCTCACAGCACTCCTTCCAGAAATCAGACTGCCGGTTATAGCTACCCCGGGGCGCGGCGTTCGGTACATCCGAAAAAGATCTTTCGAGCCGGTCGAGTCCCTCACGCAGATCGTGGCTGCTGGTTAGTTCAATCCCATTATAAATAGCGTCCCAGTCCGGTTCAGGAGGCCCTGACTGACTCTCTTGCGAGTCATTTGCTTCAGACCGGTGCGGATGGTCTGATTCGGAATCCTTGAAGCGGTTCGCGGAGGTAATTGCCGCGAGCTTAGGAGCATGGAGAGAGTACCGATCAGCGAGTTCCTCCATTTTCTCCCACTTTGCTTCTGACCCGTCTCTTCTCGTTGAGGGAGGTTTGTTGAGGCGGAGGTCCCGGAAGGTCGTATCGAAAATATATTGCTGTCGACCAGAATCAGGCTCTCGTTCTAGACAGGCTGCGCAGAAGCTTTCGTATCCGTAATAACTGGAGTAAAGAGCTGATAGAGAATAGCCGACTGCTGGAGGTACCATGTCGGCTTCAACAGTCTTCCGAGCAAGAGCTGGCAACTGGTAGTGCGGCCGACCGACCCGTCGGTCGCGCCACCGACTGAGAGTAGCGAAGGCCGTTGGTGGGTGCAAGGATGCCGTCGTGCGAATGGATTCGCTTCTGCGAGCGTGTTTCTCACGAGCCATATGGTCACCTACCAGTTCGGAGCAGCGAGCAAAGCGATACGCCAACCGCGCCGAAGAATGCTCCTCCTCTGCTCTTCGCTCGGCCATAGCAACAACGGCCATCCACCGATCTATGACCTCATCGCCAAACTTGGAGACGGCCTCAACCGCCCGATCAAAATAAACTGCGGCATCGGTTAGACTCATCGGAAGAACAGCACGTGCAAGACGAACGTATCGATTTGCTCTATCGGTCGTCCAGGCTGACGTATCTGCTTCAAGCATCCTTCTACAACTCTGCTCAAGTTGCTCTCGGGCTGCCTCCAGATGGTCCAGTCTATAAGCGGATCGAAGCGCCTTTAGCTGATCCGAAATGGAAAGTTTTCCTTTTCCCTCACGTACTTTTTTGAGAACCTCGTCAACCTCGAAGATACGTAACTCGTCATCGAACATCAGAGCCCTAAATCGTGCCCAAGTGACTTCGGAATGTAGAAAATCGTTCACTCTCCATCGGGCTCCCTGTACTGATCTGGACTTTTCTTCAGCTGCTTCGGCAAGTGGCTCGTAATCGTCCTTTTCGCCAATCAGCAGATGTACCGACAGCTCGTACCATGGAAGAAGGCTTCCAGCAACCTCTTTGAAAATCGCTCGTTTTCGTCCGGCACGTCTACTCTGTTCGTCGTTGCTTTCAGGTAGAAGGTCATCAAGATCCTCAGCATCTCCTGCCGAAAGGCAACGCCGCAAAGCGATGTGGCGAAGGTACAAGTCTCGCCTGGCCCGTTGGAGTGGGAAGTCCCTGTCCCAGACCCACGGCTCAGCCTCGGATTGGGTGTAATGCCGAACGACTCTGAGTATTTTTCGGTGTGAAAGGTTCGATGACACACAGGCCTCTGCGAACGAGATCACAGCGGGAGTGATATCATCCTCTTGACCAGCGGTCTGCTGTGGACGGGAAACGCGAGTCCGCTTATGTGCCATTAAGATCAGACTGGGACGTAGAGCCTCAACAGGCGGGACTCTACCAACCGACATTAGCTCGTCGGCAATAGCGATCATCAGATATGGCTTGCGGCTGCCGTGTATGGCGAGATCATCAACGGTCTCGAAGTCGCCCCTGTCGATCAGGCGCCTCACGAGTAGCCGAGTTACTCGGAAGATCACCCCCCGCGGCCTCCAGCTTGTAATGAAGTTGGTTGCCTCTTCCGGACCCCTGAGATTTAGGCAGGTCGCTGCGAACTCAACGAGATGCTCATCCTCAAGAAGGTTTTCATTTGGTAGGCCATTCTTGCTTGGCCTCTTCTCTCTTTCTCGAAAGTAGAGATTGAGCCAGCGGTGAGCAGCCCGCAAGTAGCCTTGGGCCTCTCCATGAAAATCTGGGACTGAGGAGAGAAGAGAAGCAGAGTAGACGTTCTCCGATCCCTCCCATGCGCCCGCGAGTTCTCCACGGTACGCCAGCTCCTGGACTCTCTGACTAGACTGCAGAGGGGCAATAAGATCTACGTTTTCACTCAGTAGATCATACTGACGACTGTCTCCTGCCATCTCTTCACCTGCTCTGAAGGCAAGCTTGGCGGCGTCAGAATGGCGTTCCTGCCTCAATGCTGCCTTGAAGGCAAACTGAAGCCTGTAGACGCGAATGTTTCGGGCATCTATCGGGTTGTTATCAGGAAGTAAGTCATCGGAAAGTGCCAGCTCGATTAGTCGATCATACTGCTCGGACTGGAGCAAAAGAGAAGGAAGAGCTTCTGCCACGTAGGAGAATTCAGTCGCTAGAGGCTCAAGTCGGGTAACGTACTGCTCGACCTGTGTGGTAGAGGCGGCGAATCTCTCCCGAAACCAGCTCTCGGTTGGCTCATCTCGGAACTGCACCGAATCGTCAGAAAGCCATAGTGACCGTCCAATATCAGCGACGAAGCTCTTCACGATCTCCGGTTCTACCTCGGCTGCCTCTGCCAAAACATCGATTGGGATGAGGGGTGGGAGATTTGCCAATCCATTACATAGCGCATCAACTTGCCCCCTAAATCCCTCTGGTCGTTTGTCTTTAAGCTCGTTGATAGCAGCCTCTAACTGAGATTCGATCTGCTCCTCTACAGTGGTCGGCGACGGACCAAGCTCTTCGAGCACTTCTTGAATATCGGCTCCCGCCACATCCAGCGCGTTGGCTTGCACGCGCGGGTTTCCTCCAGTCAGACGATGGAATTCACGACCGGCCTCCTCAGATGCATTCGGAAATGTCCCCTGGAGGTGGGCGAGCGTTTCGTCGGGCGTAAACGGATCTAGTTCGATCTGTCGAACAGATGAGGGTGGATCAAGGAGATCGACGCGCTCAGTCCGGCATAACATTACGAGTTGGCATCCGTCCGGCATCTGTTCGCGAAGCAATTCTCCAGCGAAGCACGACTCATTAAACTCGCTGGCAGCCATCTCAGCATTGTCGGCTGCATCAACCATCACCACAAGAAATGCATCTGGGTCCACCTCTCGAAGAGAGTTAACGGCTTGCTGCAATCGAGCAATGAACGTCCTCATGATTGCCTCATCCGACCGGCCTTCCACCGGTACGATAGGCTCACACAGACCAGACACAGCAACCTCATTGACGATCTGGATGAGTGCCGTGTTGTGGCGATGACGCGAGGAGCTGCGCGCCCTGTAATCTCCAGCACCGAAACAATCATATAAAACCCCAAGCGAGCCTTTAGGAAGCGAAGTGCACAGTTGCTGGGCAACGACGGTTTTCCCAACGCCACCACTCGCATGAATTAGCACTGGCTCGGAGTTCTCCTGAACTGCACCCAACAAGTTTTCCTTCTGCTCACGCTCGATGTAGTCTGAGGTATCTTCCGGCTGGAAGGGGGCAGGGAATAACTCCTTTTCAGAGGCGACACCAAATCTTCGGAGAACATCTTCGGGATACATTTCCCCGCTGCTGTTAGGAAGGGCTCGCTCCTTCACGAGTGCCTCAACCTTGTCAAGCAGGGCGCTTTCTACCGATCCGGCTACGAGTGTTGAAATCTCAGACTGAAGCTGGTGGCGTTGGACAGCGTAATCACTTTCGCTGTCGATTAGACTCAACGACCTGCAAAACGCTGATAGGTTATCTCCCGAGAGCCCAGTATACTTTTCGATCGTCTCCTGAAAGCGATTTCCAGCTGTCCCTCCGCGTCCAATCTTCTCGATGTCCTCTTTGAAGCTCTGACTGATTGGTCGATTCGTGACAATCGAGAATCGGACTTCCGGTACCTCGTCGTGGGATTGGTCTTCCTGATTCACTTCAACGAAACGTTCGGCAAACCCCTCTATCGCCTTCTTCAATCCGCTCAGAGTGAATGGGTCGTCTTGCCTCTCGGAGGTATGCTTGAGCTGGTAGTATTCAATCCGCTCAATCCTGCCTTCCCCATCTTCGAAGTACTCAGCAACATCAATGACCTCTTCACCACCGGAGGCATCCTCCGGTGACCCCTCGACAGACATACACGTGAGCCTAGAGTTTGGGTGTACCATTCGGAGGCATCGGCGAGCGGCCCACCGGTAATGGAAAACATCCCCTGCCCGAGAAAACCGAACTGAGTCAGTGTCCATTTGAAATAACTGTAGGCGGGTCCAAAGGTAAGTTGATATAGATCAGGTACATTGTCAGCAGCACGAGGTCTCGGTTATCGGGATCCCGGTCCCACAACAGTCGCGCGGACTGGATTCGCGGTCGTCCCCCTCCTGTCAAGGCCCGACCAGTTTTGGGCACCCTGCATGTCCCTTCGTTTTCGACGAGTAGATCGACGAGAATCTCCTCTCCATTGCTGAGAATTGTCCATGTCACCGATTGTCTTTAGAGTCAGACTGGCCCGTTCCCGGCTTGCTTCCGTCTGATTGATGCTCAGAAGACAGGGGCTTGTGAGAGAATCCAACCTAAAAGAATTGCACATGCATTGCACGTCTCTCCATCTGGGCCTTTCACCCTCTGAGCCCATGTGATATGCGCAGATGCGGGAATTGTCCGAATTGCACGTTGAATAAAACCTCTTTGCACGTCTCCAGGACTCCATTCGGAGCGCCCTCATTCGCTGTGCGCCAGCCGCCACCGGGCCCCGCGCCCTCGTCCCTCCAGTTCGACCAGATCAAGGGAGCGAAGCGTCTGGAGGTTGTCCTGTACCGTTCGCCTTGGCACGTCATCCAGGGCCTCTAAAACATCAGAAAGCGAGGTCTCGCCTGTTTTCGCGAGGACCTTCAAGATCTCGCGCTGGAGATCGCTAAGGTCGTGCTCGACGCGGGTCGGCGGAACGTAATGAACCGGGCGAAAGCGCACGACAATCTCCCCGCCCCGCTCCTCAAACTCCGGCGGAACGAGGCCTGCCTCTTCGGTAAGCTCAACCATTTTCACCGTGCCTCGTCCCCACTGCTCGATGATCCCGCGCCGGTAGAAGGTATCCGCGACGAGGTCGTTGCGAATTTGAGACGTGTGCGGTTCGGTCAGCTCTTCAATCGTGATCCCGGGCGGCAGGGTGCCGGTGTTCGTGATCTCCAGGCGGTCATCGAAGATAGCCACACCAATGGAGCCGCCCTGGAGCCCGTAGTCGCGGTGGCAGAGCGCATTGGCCAGTGCCTCGCGGAGGGCCTCCATCGGGTAAAGGGGGGCGTCCTCCCGCTCCATTTCGTCTGGACGCACCTCGCTTGCAATCGGCAGGTGCTCCCGAAGAAACTGCTGGGCCTGCTGGAAGAGCTTGAACGCGTTCCCTCGCACCTGGCGGTTGTCCTCAAACTCGCTTTTGGTCGTCCCTCGGAACCGTGCCATCCGTAGGAGGCACTGCGGATAGTCGGGCATAAAGAGGCGGTCTTCCCCGAAGAGCACCACAGCGGCGTTCAAAACCTGCCCATCATGCATCAGGCCGAGGCCTCGAAGAAGATCTTCAGGGTCGCGGGTCCCCGGTTCCTCCATCCGTCCCCGGTCGATCGCCGCACTGATCGTCCGAGTGATCTCGGAAGCATCAAGGTCGACCACCCCTATATTCGAGGCCGGACGGGCCTCCCAGCGCCGACGCGGGTCCCGGTTCTCCATAAGCCGCTGCTCGTAGGTCTCCTGCTCCATCTGGCGCGTCGTTGGTCCCTGCCGGACGTAGGGGCGCCCGTCGTAGGTGTATGGTCCTGTGCGGTCGCCCGGCACGCTGATGACGATGACTGCACGATCGCCCTCTACCGGCACAATCTCCGGATCGAGCACCACCTGGGGTTCAATCTGGCTCAGTTCACGCGCGATGTCCTGGCGCGTGGAGTCCGATACCTCCTGACCTACGATGTCCCCGTCGTCGGTGACCCCGAAGAGGACGTGCCCGCCCCGTCCATTCAGCATTCCGCATATCGACCGGGCCGCGGCGCTCCGTTGCCCCGTCGAGCGCTTGAACTCCACCTGCGGAGACTCCCCGCCTTGGACGATGCCTCGAACCTCATCAAGAGTCATAGAGCGGCGTTCGGCGAATCGTTGAGTTGCAGCGAACGAATCAGTACTCTTCGGCAGGGCGAGGAGGCCCTAATCCGACAGGCTGGGGTAGGGAACTTACGCGTCACCTTCCGAACAAGCGGTATGGATTCGAAGAAGCGGCGTTCGCCACGCAAGGCTATTCACATGAGTGGCTTCGACACAACTCGGTACGGGCCTATTCCTATGCGTCCCGCTTCGAATGGAACCCGTCCTCCCCCATTGACTCAACGTAGCCTACGGCGTCGAGAACTGTCCGTAGTCGAACGGGAGGAAGAAGGCCATTGGAGGAGCCAGCGGCTCGCTCGGCATACCAGTGCAGGTAGCGCTCGGAGATCGAGTGGAGCCCGGTGCGGCGACAGGCGAGGTAGGCGACCGACTCGGCCTCTATTTCTTTCTGGTCCCTGTCGGTGCTGGGACATTCGTCCCACCAGGCCTCCGTATCGGTGCCGAGGTGTCCGCAGAACAGGTGGCCCAGTTCGTGGATGAGGGCTCCGTACTGTTCTTCCCTCTCGAGATTCTTGTTGATCACGACGCGATAGAGACAGTTGCTTGGGTTTTGCGGGCCAGTCTGAAACGGTCTCCGTTCAACCTGTCCCCCGTGACGACGATGGAGATTTGCGCTACATCGGACAGCCACCTTCTCCTGTTTCCGGCAATTCTGGAGCGTTCGGGTCCAGGTTTCGTCACTCAACTCTCCTTCGACGGCAAACGGATCGGTCACCTTTTCGGGCAGCTCCTCGGCCTCTTCGGAGCGTGGTTCGGTATCGGAGAGGTCGTACACAAAAAGCACCGGCCCGAACGGCTGAAGAATAACGTAGGGTCGGGCGCCCAGCTCGGGGACGCGGTCGAACCGCTCTCGCCACTGCCTGCGGGTTGCCGTAAAGGAGACGCCCGGATTCTGGACGTGTAGGAGCGCGGCATTGTAGGGCGAATACTGCGGAAACCGCCCCACGAAGTCGAGGAAGCGTTTGTACTCCTCCGCGCGGCGGTACCGGGTGGACCTGCGGAAAAGCTGACTCAGAGCGGCCACCTCGCTTGGGTCCTTGGGGGTCTCCTGGTTGGGAGAGCTGTCTTCACTGGTGCGCCCTGCCCCGCTGGAGGGGCTTACCTTGTCGTTGATCTCGTCGGTCGTAGAGCGCGGAGGTAGAGAGATAATGGCAATTGCGGTTTGGGAAGAGATAGGCGACCGAAGGCAGTAATTCGAAGAGCAAGGGCCACGCTACAAAGATCAGCGACCATCCCGGAAGTTACTCCTCTTCGGAATCCGAATCCCCGGGCACCTCCCCATCCAGAGTAGGCACCGGGATCTCGTGGCGCATGCACTGCCGCCGGACCAGCGATTTGCCCACGTCCAGGAGGCGAGCCGCGCCGCTGATGGATCCGGCCTCATCGATCGCCTCCCGGTAGTCGGCTTCCGCGTATCCTTTGCGCCCGCCGCCGAGCCCGCCCCGGTCGGGCACGTCGAGAATTTCGGGTCCGTCCTCGCCCGGAAGGCGGGGCGGTTCCGACCGGTCAAACCACCACTCGGGGATCTGCCAGTCCGATTTGCCTTCAGACTCCGGCTCAGAGAGATCCTCTTCCAGGCGGTCCGGTAGCTCCAGGCCCATCGCCTCGGCGGCGCTTTGCATGTCGGAGTGGCCGTTGGTTTCGTGCCGCCCGTACATTAAGCTCTGCTCTTCCCGACTGTGGCGGAGGCGGCCCATGAGTCCCGCGATGTTACCACCCCCTCGCAGGTAGTGGGCGGCGAAGGTATGGCGGAGATCTTTGAGGCGAACCCCCTCTTCGTAGCCATTTTCCGGCGTGAGTCCGGCGTGCTTCCGGGCCTTCCGCCAGCGGTAGTCGAGTTGGCCCTTGCTGAGCCGAAATGCCCGCTCCTCGGCTCCTCGGTCTTTGAGGAGCATCTGTAGGGCGTACATGGCCACAGGGGGAAGGTCAATCCGCGCGCTCCGTTCGCGGGTCTTGTTGTCGCGGACGAAGAGGGACCAGTTCTCTTCGTCGACATCCCGCCCCCGGATCCGGAGGATGGGCGTCTTGTCAATCCCAGTCGATGCTTTGAGGATAAGAAACATGCGCACCTCCCATTCGCTCGCCGAGATCACGCGGTGGAGTGCTTCGGGGGAGAGAACCACGTCCCGCCGGTCGTCTTCGCTCGGGCGTTCGGCCTCCCTGAGGATCGCCCGCGCGTCGGGCGTCCCGAGCCGGTCCTGAAGGAACTTCGAGAGAAACCCCCAGAGCCCGTTTTTTACCGTATTCGGCTTGTAGCCCTCTGCCTGGATCATGTGTCGGACGCACCGGTCGATGTGGCTCGACTCGTAGAGCTGGCTGATATATGTACTCTCCTCGGTGGATGAATCGAACGAGCCGCAGCTTTGCGCGTCCTGAGGCGCTTGGTCGATCCGGAGATTGGTGTCTCTTCGGTGGCGGTGCTATGTTTGAAAATCCGTTGCTCGGAGTCCCTCGACGGTGATGAGTACCCTCCTTTGTGTCGAATCTCAACTATATCTGAATACACGCTCGTATGCCGAAGGGAGATGAATGAGTTAGGAGTCGTAAAACGCGTCCATCATTTTCTTGAAAACAGCAAGCTGCAAGACCAGCGCGTAGCTCAGCTCTACACAGACGCGCATCATACGCTTCTCGGTGAGAAGGAGCTGCGCCCGTACCAGCGATTCACGCTAGAACTGGGAGATCGCGTAGCCCATCCTGATCTTGTAGCTCAGCTTGATGATGGAGAAACTCTGCTAGCGGTGGAAGCGAAGGGGAGCAGTGGAATCACGAGAGGATTAGCTCAGGCGCAGCAGTATCAAGAGGGCTTCCATCTCAGTTTTTTGGCGACCGACTCGTCAGCCATGGGCTCCTCCACTAAGCGCTTCGCGCGCCGGAAGAACGTCGGCTTGATTACTGTCAAGGAAGACGTTCGCGTAGCGCACTGGCCATTGCCCAAGCAGCCCTGGCGCGATCCGGCTCGTGCCATCCTCAGACAGATGGAAGCAGCTGGAGAGGTATCCAGTCAGAACACATTTCTATACAACGTGCCTACTCACTATTTGGTGTGGGCTATCGTTTTATCACCGGCTAAATGGTACGATCGGAAGAACCTCCCGGACGAGATTGAAAGGTACCCGATGCCGGCGGAATGGATGGGGGCACTCAGGGGAGCACGTAAACTCGGATTGATCGAAGAAAGTGGGAGCAGAGTTCGGCTCACTCCTACTGGAGAGGCTGTTCAAGATATTTTGGATACGTCGGTGGAAGAGTGGGCTGAGGTGCATGAGAGAGCAAAGCATAAACCTCTTGTTGATTTCAAGCCGCAGGCCGCTGCTGCTCTCCGATTGCTGATTATGCAGGACTCCATGACCCGACTGATTATCAAGGGTCTTCGCCAGTTCTCCGACCAGCGTGCTTCGTTTGACGAATTAGCGCGGACATGTAGCAAAATAGATTACGATCGTAGCTCTGTTTTATTCTTTGTTCCAGAAAAAATAGAGGATATAACAAATAGAAAAGCGGAAATAGAGTGGGGGAAGGTCTCGGGCGATCATTTCAGGTCAACCACATCATATCAGTTTAAGAGCGTACTAAAGCACGCAGGGGTAATCGAGAATACGGGACTGGGGAAAGGTAAAAAGCCAGAAGATGATATTTGGGTGCTCCGATAAACTGGGGATGCCGTGTATCGAGCGAATTGGTGAATGAACTTCTGCCTGTAATCGACCTCCGCTGCCCGACAACCTTCAAGATCGAAAGATTCCCTCCATCTTGTGTGAGCGGTTGAACCGGGATTCATCCTCTCCTCTCTACGGAATGATCCGCCGCGCTCTACCCGAAGGAGCACCTCCTCAGCGGGCGGCTCACCGTCGATCAGGTGCGGCACCACACCAGCCCAGAGCGTCGCCTCCGCCTGGCCCGGTCGTTTGTCGAAGCGGCCCTCGCCAACATCCGGCGCGTGCTTCGCTACTACGCCTCGCGTTTGAAAGAGGGAGCCGAGGACGTCGAAGAGACGATCGAGGAGATCGAAAGACTTGGAGGAGATCGAAAGACTTGGAGGGAAGATCGAGGAGGCAGAGGATCCGCCCTCGCTGATGGGACTGGAGGGGCGAGCCCGGCGGCACTACTACCGGGTGTGGCCAGTTCTTTTGGAGAAGGCTGGAGACGACTTCTCTTTCGACCGGCGAAGCAGGCAGCCTCCCTCCAACCCGCTCAACGCGCTGATCAGCTTCGGAAACAGCCTCTGCTACAGCATCTGCCTAAGGCAACTCTACCACACGGCCCTTGACCCGACCGTTTCCTACCTTCACGAGCCGGGCGACCGCCGCTTCTCCCTTGCCCTCGACCTGGCAGAGGTGTTCAAACCGCTTTTGGTGGACCGAGCGATCTTCCGGCTTGTCAAGACCCGCCAGATCCAGCCCAGCGACTTCGAAGATCGGCTCGGAGGAACCTACCTCACAGAGGGGGGACGGAAGACGTTCGTCGAGCACTGGGACGATCGCCTGCGCCAGACGATCGAGCACCGACGCCTCGGGCGCAAGATTAGCTACGAACGGCTCGTGCGACTCGATGCCTACCGGCTGGTGCGCCACCTCTGCGATCCAGAAGACGACCCCTACGAGGGGTTTGAGATGTGGTGGTGACGCCCAAAGCGGGCGCTGGAGGCCGGAGTCAAGGCGTCCCTCTCCAGTGACATTTTTCTCCAGTGATAGCTCTCTCAAATGACACCGGGTCCAACCCATGTATTTTGTTGCCGCCTACGACGTCGACGAACGGCGCGTTGGGAAAATGCTGAAGATCTTCCGCCGCTACTTGACTTGGGTTCAGAACTCGGTCTTCGAAGGCGAGCTCACAGAGGCGCAGTACGAAGCGTTGAAAGCAGAAGCGGAAGACCTGATGGACCCCAGCCACGACTCGGTGATTTTCTGGAACGTCCGAGCGGAGCAGTACTGCGACCGAGAAACGCTCGGGCAAAAGCGGGGTGCCACCGGTCGTCTGCTTTGACATGCGAGCCGGACTGGACACGCGTAGCTATTTCAGCCTCAGGTGGTCTCGTCGGCCCCGCAGGATGCGGCTCAGAGAGCCTCCAGAGAAAAATCCGGTGTCGATACGTTTCGCCGTAAGATCAACTGGCTCATGCAGGTAGCTGATCTCGTCACCCTCCCCGGGGTTGACACAGAACCGACGGGTGACGATGTTAATCGCCAGAACCTGGGCTCCAGAGCTGACATCAGCGCCGCTCAGGGCCGATTTTCGAGTCTGAAAGGCTCCTAATCGCACCTTTGAGGTATTGAAATGAAGTACCTATGAGGTTGCCCCAGGCATCATTGGCACGACTCCTAATCGCACCTTTGAGGTATTGAAATAAGTGACGGAGGACCCCGACAGCCGCGAGGCGCAGCGCTCCTAATCGCACCTTTGAGGTATCAGAGGTTCAATGCCCATTGGACAACTTCAGAAGCAGATTCCCATGACGAGTGGGAGGGGGAGTACTTGCCTGCTCCTGCGGTGGAGCCGCTGGGGTTACCAAATCTCTCACTTTCGCCGTTTCCCCGTAGAGCGAAACTCACACGTCTACAATCGCCTCTGCACCCCTTCAATGGGACCAAAAGCAGGTCTTTGGGGCCTATCTTTCGTGCCAAGATTCCAATTCTGAAACTTGGAGGTAGATTGCCGGGCCACGAGGATCCTGAAACTCCCCACCTTTCGACACCGTATCCGATTCGCATAGAAACCAGAAAATCCGTTTTCTATCGCTGTTTCCGACACAGACGCCGTCCTCGATACCAATGTCCTCGTGGCCGCCCTCCGCAGCCGGCAAGGCGCCTCCTGGCGCATCCTTGACCTGGTGCGCCGGGAAGAGGTCCAGGTGCACGTGACGGTCCCGCTTGCCCTAGAATACGAGGAGGTCCTGCTTCGCCATCGAAAAGCAGCTGGATGGTCGAGGCGAGAAACGCTTGCGTTTGTTGGCCTGCTTCTCCGGAAAGCCCGTCGACACAAAGTCTATTACCTCTGGAGGGGACACGCCGATGACCCCGACGATGCGCACGTGCTGGAGGCGGCCATCGCGGCGCAGGCGAGCCGCCTCGTCACCTTCAACACCGGAGACTTCACCGACGCCGGCCAGCTTGGCATCGAGGTGATGACACCAGGGGAGTTTCTCCGCGCAATCGAATAAAAACGCCAAATAGAACCATGGGTGCACTAACTGTTCGACTTCCCGACTCCCTGCACGAGAAGGTACGCGACCTTGCCGAGGAGGAAGGTATCTCGATGAACCAACTGGTGATGCTGGCGGTCTCGGAGAAGATCACGCGGCTCGACGCGGAGGCCCAGTTTGCCCACCTCGACGCCCTAGAGCGCCTAGGGGAGTCTGTTGCTGAGGAGAAAGGCATCGGGCCCGACGAACTGATGGAAGAGCTTCTCGGCCGGGCTGGAGACGAAGAGCCTCGGGAAGGCGATCGGCGCCCTGCACAGGCGAAGTAGGAGAGGAATGCCTGCATCGAGATTGGATTTTAGGCATTCTCCGCCCCGCTTCCGGTAAAAGCGAGTACGCAACCGACCCAAGGTTGTAATGCCTATCAGCCCTTCATTCAGAGGGGAGAAGTGGAGAGTTCTCCACGAAGTCGTGGATGGCCTGTAGGCGCTCCTGCATATCAAGACCTTTGTCCGTTGGGTACTGGCCTGAGCGGTGAATCTGCAAGACTATTTCCTCGAGAGCCTCCCAACAGATTTCCGTCATCTCCTGGGCGTCTTTGTCCTCATGGGCCGAATGACAACGCACGAGAACCTTGGCGATTCAGCGGGCCGCTCGGGGAATCCCGCGGATACTAATCGATCGGACCTTCTGCCTTTGCACGCCACCCTCCGACCACTGAGCGGTTGCGTAGAGGCGGTATTCCTCTTTGTGTTTGCCGGTGTTGCGAACTTGAAAGCCAAGGCCTCTCACGCCGGTGCGGCTGAGAGATGGGGCGTCAGACATAACCTGGATGAGGGGATTGTCTGGATCAGGGGATTCAACTGGAGCCGGTGACTCGCTGAGAGTACGCGTTCAAACAACATAGGCTTGGGGAGCCGTTCATTCACGCGCTGCACGCCGACGTTGCACAGGCCGAGCAAGCCGCCCGGCCTCGGCGCCGAACAATTGTTCGAGTGTGGCCGGACACTGTCACGCTCTACGAGGACCTGTACTGCCTTCTCGTGGCGGCCGGAACCAGGGAATGCGGCCAGGGAGCCTCGCGAGGGCACATGTGCACGGCTTCATCGGGGCTGCCAAGAGGACCCGAGTGGGTTCTTCGGGCGGCAACCGGCTTCGCGGACGTGTGACGAACAATCTGACGGAACGGCCGGCGTGGGAGCTTTTGGTCCCCACGCCCGCTACTCGTATGTTTTGAGCTACTCCCAGGCTTCTGTGTATTTCCTTTACCCGTTATGCCAACCAGCCCCGGAAACCTCCCCGAAACGACTCGCTCGGAGCTCCTTGAGGCAATCGATGAGTTCGACGAGGAATACCGGGGAGAAGGCCGGTGGGCGGATTGGCGATCGAACCGCAACCACCGATACGCCATCAAGCACGACGGGGCGCTCTACCCGGTTAAACAAATCATCTCGATGGCGACGGGGCGGCCGAACGAGAGCTTCAGTGGGAGACAGGAGGCCAACTCCTACGTCGAGGACTACGGGTTTGAGGTCATTATCCTCCGCCCCTGGTCGATCAAGCAGGGCCTGGAGGAAATCATCGATACCTACCCGGAGGTACGGGACACAGAACCCTACTCCAAAACCGACGAGGAGGGGAACACGCGGCGCATCTGGCGTCTCTTCGAGGAGTCCTCGGCCCTTAGCCAACGACCCCACATCCAGGTCTCCTGGACCTTGGGATCCGGGAGGTGGGTCGAGACGCCCTGGTTTGCTTTTCTCGACGAGCGGCTCACGTCGACGGTAAAGGAAGGATTTTATCCGTCGATCGGGTTTGAAGGATCGGGGATGGCGAAGGTGAAAGTAGGGTACATCATCGGACTGGACCGGGCCAGAGAGAACTACGGAAGGCAGGTGGGGACCGCAGTTCTACGAAACCGAGCCGAGCGCCTCCGGCGGCGTTCTCTCCAGCTGGAAGAGCATGGCTTTTTGGTTCCAGAGAGCGAAGCATACGAAGACGACGACCCGAAGATCATTGCCCGGAAGACCTACCGGAAAGATGAGATTCCAACCGACGACGAGCTGCTTTCGGACCTCGGCGCGCTTCTCCAAACGTACGACCGGCACGTGAGTCGAGGGCGGCAGGGATCTTCGGTCGATTTGGACCGGTCCCGCTTGAACGAAGCGGTCGAAAACGTTATCCGCCCCGCCATTGGGCAGCGAGGCGACCTGGAGGAGGATGGACAAGAGAGCTATCACCACCACAGGATCATTCCTCGGGCCACACCCTCCCTGTCCCCGGAAGCTCTCGAAAGCGACCCGAGGGGAGCGGTCCTCGAGGCGCTGAAGGCCGACGTCAACCTCCTCTCCGGCAACTGGCAAAAGAGCCCCGCCCAGAAGCTTTTCCAGCAAGAATCCCCGGAGGCCATCCGGCGGGAGGTCGGGGCGCTCCTCTACGGAGAGGATCCCCTTGAGGACCGCGTCCGTCGGTTTTTGGAGTGGGGGGCCGATCGAGAGATCGAAGATGGGAAAACCGCCGGCGCGGGCGGAACGGTCGCGAGCTACCTGCTTGCCCTCTCCGACCCGCAAGAGTACGCCTTCTGCAAAACCAACCGCGCATACCGGCCGGCAGTGAGAGCTCTTCTGGGGGGCGAGGAGGTCCGTTCGGACTGGCCCGAGCGCATCGCTCACGCGCGGGACTTCTACAGGGAGGCGCTTTCGGTCTTGCGGGATGAGCACGAGGATCTTCCCTTCTTCGACCTGATGCACGTGCACATCGCGTTCTACCTCGCGGAGAACGAAGATAAGGAAGCGCCGTGGGGCGAAGGAGTCCTCGACCCGGAGGCGTCCGACGGCACGCCCGAAGAGTCGCCTGATGGGGAGCAGAAAGTCGTCAAAATCGCGCCCGGACGCGGGGCGAAGTACTGGGACGAATGTTTAGAGGAGGGCTACATTCGGGTCGGCTGGGAAGACGTCGGCGACCTCCGGCAATACGAAGAGTACGATGAGTTTCGGGAGGCCTTCTACGAAACCTACTACCCGGAGAAGCACGACACCGAGCAAAAAATCACCGAGAAGAGCGGGGAGGTCTGGACGCTTACGCGGCTCGAACCGGGGGACCTCGTGGTCGCCAACCGCGGCAAAAACGAGGTCCTCGCGGTCGGGGAGGTTCTGGGGCCCGGCTACGAGTGGAAGCCCGAGTACGAGGAGTTCAACCACGCGGTCCGCGTCGACTGGGACACGAGCTACGCCCAGGAAATTCCCGAGCAGAGCTACTGGGGCATGGTGACCGTCCGCGAACTCACCGATGAGGCCTTACTGGACCTGATTCTCCAGCGGAACGGGACTGGCTCCAATGGAGGCTACCAGCCGCCTCCATTCGAAAAGATCTACGAGTCGGTTACCGAGCAGGGCATGGTCATCGGCCGGCGCGCCCTGAGGCGGTACCACGTTTCCCTCCGTACGCGGGGGTTTGTAATCCTGTCGGGCGTAAGCGGCACGGGGAAGACCTGGCTCACGAAGCTCTACGCCGAGGCCGTAAGCGCGAGGCGCCTCCTCCAGCCGGTCGCTCCGAACTGGACGACGAATGAAGACCTGCTTGGCTACTACAACCCGGTCGAAGGCGAGTACCACCACACGCCGGTTAGCCGGTTTCTCTTGGACGCTGAGGAGGCCTACCGAGAAGCCCGGGCCGAAGGCCAAACCCCACCTCCGTACCACCTCGTCCTCGACGAGATGAACCTCGCCCGCGTCGAGTACTACTTCGCGACTCTGCTTTCGAAGATGGAGGCGCGGCAGCGGGAGGGCACCGCAGAGCTCCAGCTCGGGCCCGACACGGAGGTGCTCCTCCCGCCGAACCTGTCGTTTATCGGCACGGTCAACGTCGACGAAACCACCCACGCCTTTGCCGACAAGGTGTACGACCGGGCCCAACTCATCGAGATGAAGGCCCCGCGGGAGCGGCTCCGAGAGCACCTCGGCGAGGAGGCCTACGCGGAGGTTCTCCTCAGCGTGTGGGACGCGATCAGTGGCGTCGCCCCGTTTGCCTTCCGGGTCCTCGACGAAATTACAGCGTACGTAGACGTCGCCGAGAGCCACGGAGCCTCGTGGGAGGAGGCCCTCGACGAGCAGCTCCTCCAGAAGGTGCTCCCGAAGGTAAAGGGGACCGAACCACAGGTCGGAGAGGGGCTCGCCGAGTTCTTGGAGGCAGCCCCGGAGGAGAGCTACCCGCTCAGCCACAGGAAAGCCCAATCGATGCTCGAGGAATTCCGGTCCCATGGATTTACCTCCTACTTCTAACGAGCCGCCAGCCGTCCCTTCCGACGAGACGAAGGCTGGGTCCGAGGGAACGGCTCGGCCGCCCTGGATTCAGTTTTGGTCTACGAATGGAGAGCAGCTGGCCGGCGGGCCTGGGGAATGGGACCGGGCCCTCGTGGAGGTGCGTCCCGGTGGCATGCCCCTGCCCGAAAGCGTGTGGACGAAGTATCGTCTCCTCCGCAACGGAAAGCCGCTTTCCCTCCGCCGCGAGGCGGTGGCGGGGGAGGTTCGGACCGTTGCCCCGTGGCCCCGCTCCGGGCCGGGGCGCTACGAGCTGACGCTCATCGGCCCCGGGGCAGAGTTGGAGGCGGTCTTCGAAGTGGGGCCGGATACGATCGGATGGGAGGAATTCCGAGACCTACTGTCTGAACTCGAGTCGGAGCTCCCCACGCAGGTTGCCTTCGCCTTGAAGCAGGCCGGCGGGCTGGCCGGGATCGAGATCACGCGCCAGGAAGGACCGACCCTCGAGCAAGAGCTGGTTCGCTTGTGCCGTGCCGTTCATGGCACGGAAGGCCGCTTGGGACTCGCGGCGGTGCTGCGCCGGTTGGCCGATCGCCATCAACGAGAGCTCACCAGCGAGGAACGCTGGGTCCGAAGCGGACGGGCCCGGCGCCCCCGCGCTGATCGGCTCGGGCAGGCCTTTGCCCGCCCCGGCAACGTGGGCGAGGAGGGGCTCAAGCAGGTTCCGGATGCCCGCTCCCGCCATACGGCCGACGTCTACGAAAATCGCCTGCTACTGCAGTTTTTGCGGCAGGTGCGGCTTCGGCTTCGGCGCGCCGAGCCTCTTCTCGCGGAAAAGAGCGAGGACCTTGCCGGGGAGGCCGCTGGCCTCCAAGACACGCTCCGGGCCGCCCGGCAAAAAGCAACGTTCCTCGATGAGGTGTCCAAGCTGAAGCGGCCGCCGACCCGCGCCTCCCAGACGCTCCAGAAACGGCCCCTCTACCGGGCGGCCCTAAAAGGATACCTGGAGTTTCAGCGGGAGATGGGGGTCAACCTGGATGCCCCCGAGCTGGAGGCGCCCCTCGAAAACCTGCCCTTCCCCTACCAGCTCTGGTGCACGCTGAAGGCCGTTCGCGCTCTTCTGGAGGCGGCAGAAGACGAGGGACTACGAGCCCGCCGAAGTTCTCTGTTCAAGCGGGAGGGCGACCTCCTTGAGCTCTCCCTCGGGGGACGCGTCCTCGAGCTTACCTCTCCGGAGACGGGCGCCCAGATCGAGTTGCACGCGGAGCGCTCCTACGGGCGAGGCCCTACCGACTCCCTCCACAGCGTGAGCTACGGCCAACGCCCCGATCTCGCCATCGAGGCGACCAGTTCCTCTGGCGAGACAACCGTCTACCTTCTCGACCCGAAGTACAAGCTTGACGCGAATCGTGGAAGTGGCAATGAGAAAGCCGACACCGATCCGGCGGGACACCCGATGAAGGCCGACCTCGACAAGATGCACGCCTACCGGGACGCGATTCGAGGCGCTGAGGGCCAGCGTGTAGTTCGGTACGCGGCGACCATTTACCCCGGGCGGACGAAACGTTTCTCCGAGGGGCTGGAGGCGATTGGCGCGCGGCCCAGCCGGATTGATGCGCTGTCGAAGACGATGGGCCGAATCCTTCGAGACGTGCTGCAGCGGCCCGATACGCAGTGAGGCCCTACGCCGCGTGGTGCTACCAACGAGCGCCCCGTGGCCTACATCGAAAGATAGGTGTCTTCCAATTTTGGATCCGTTATTGGCAGTCAAGGCCCCCACTCATATTTCAAGCACGCAAGGGAAGCTCAACGGTGGCTCGATCCTCATAGCGCATACCAAAACAAAAAAGCCCGCGTCGACAGCGGGGCGGGGGAGGGTGCTGTCGAGCAGGCTTTTAAATGGCGCTACGCTCCAGGCGTGAGCTAACCAGACGACAAAGGGTCGCCGGCCTGACTGGCCCCGCTGCGCAACGCACAGGTCTAATATATGACATTCCGCGTATACGACATTCCGCGTCTCGGCGCAAGAGCAAGCCGAGAAATTCCGGCGCGGAGCCCGAAAAGACCGCTCCGAACGGTCGTTAACAGACGAGAGAAATAAAAAAGCTTACTCCCAAGAGGAGCGAGCCAACTTTCTTTCGACCATCACTCTACTGCTCAAAGTAATAAAATCGCCCCCCCCAGGTTGTCAAGGGGCAGCTGTAACGGGACGGAAAACTCCCGGGTAGATTCGGCGATCAGAGGCCGAAAGCATGTGCATAGGAGGAATATGCACATGCATACGATGCACCTGCATATGCATAGGGCGGGCCTGCATCGTACATACCGACGTCGTACATACGATACCGCGCATACGTGCGGCGCCGGTGCATGCGGTGGCTTAACCTTAGATTCTGGCAGAACACCAGTTAGACAAGATTCGAGAGTTGATATCCAAGGACCTTAATTAATCTAAATTTAACATTAATCCTACTTCATTTTTGCCTTGTTCAATAGCGCTCACTAACCAAATCACTCCATGACCAATTTCGCACAAACCGATGAGAAGAGTAGCAACTCTCCTTGCGATACTTTTCATGTCTACAGGATGCGCCACAATATTTACTAGCAGTTCTGCAGACATTGAAGTAGATTCTGATCCAGAGGGGGCCTCTGTTTACGTCGACGGACTTCAACGTGATGGAAAGACTCCTGCTGAGATCACATTAGAGCATAGCTACTCAAGCCCGTGGCAAGAAGAAGAAGTGGTGTTGAAGCTCGAAGGTTATGAGGATAGGGCATTTGAGGTAGATCATGGAATAGCTGGGTGGTATTGGGCTAACTTTCTCCTGGGTCCGTTCGCTGGTGTTGGGGGACTGATCGACTTGTTTAGTGGTTCTTGGGCAAAAGTAGACAGGGAGAGTTTCAGCGTAGAGCTCAGACAGGAAACTGCAGAGCTAAAAAAGAAGATGAGCGAAAAGTATGACTACTACTCGTTGGGGGAACTGGACAGAAACGAGAGTGGAAGTTATATCTTACCAGAGGAAGAAAAGTTTATAGTACATGATAGGGAATCTGAAAAGTTGATCTTATTCAAATAATAAATACAATAGGTAAACTTCAGCTTTTGAGAAGAAGGATTCAACTCAAAAGCCGAGGTTCCTTTAGTGGAAAAGTTCTATCTTCAGCACCTCTAAAACGGGCGTATCTCACCCGGCAAGATGTGGATAAGCCTGCTTCTGAGGGTATTCAGTTCGAGGCTAGGTCTGTTGTTAATTTCGTACCCGGGCCGAGGAGGCCGGCTTCCATCCGGGCCGGGTTTGTTGTCATACGCTCCGGGAAACCGGCATCAACGCCTACCTAGAGAACGGAGACAAACTCGAAGTGGGCCAATCCATCACTGGTTATGCCAACGCTTTCTACAACCGCTGGAAGGACTTGGTCAGCAAGGAAGAGGTGGAGAAGTTAGGATTTAGGCAGCGCATGTCTGTGGACGCTCAGACGGTACCGATTTCTTTGCTGGATATCCCCAGTCTCCTGCGTGCGTTTATAATTCTGGCCTTGGAGCGGAGTTCAGGATTTTTCCAACCTGCTACCAGATTTGTGGAACCGGGATAGAGATCGGTCCGCTCTCGCATGGGCCATATGCTACTGTTTAGGAGTAGTGAGAAACGCTACAGGGGTGCTGGGCCCACACAATGAAATATCCCTGATGGGGGAGGTGACTAGAAATCTCATAAACCCCTCAAATGGTAGACTAGCTCAGCACTCGGCCCTCTATTCCGGTGGCTTCGGAGATTCTGGAAATGGCATCTGAGCCTCCGATTCGGGAGTGGGGTCGCTTTCTCCAGCATCGTTCTCTGCCGTCACACGATAGAAGTAGGTCGTTGCGTTCTCCGCGGTATCATCTAAGAAAGAGGTCCCTCCAACCAGAGATTTTCCATTAACCCGCGTTGCGCTCGAAAGGTCGCCTTCAGGTATTGACTCTTCAGCACGATACACATTGTATCCCGCTGCATTCGAACTTGCCTGCCAGGTCACGTCAACCCCGTCCTGACTGGCAGAAAGCTGCAAGCCATCAGGGGCGCTAGGTGGATCATTCGTTCCTAAGAGCCCGCATCCTGCAAGCGACAAGCAAAGAGCACAGCTTCCAACGACCGTTATCAATAAGCCCCAAGTCCCGTTTGAACTAATCATAGTGTTAAGAAGATCTGAGTGAAGGAGAATTGGGAGGGACCGACTTTGAGATTTACCGAACCACCGTCATCTTCTTCGTTCGTGTGGCCTGTTCTGCTTCTAGACGGATGAGATATACTCCACTGGCGACGGTCTGTCCCTTCCACCGTACACGGTGTATGCCAGCCCGCTTCGATCCATTTTCCAGTACGGCGATTCTTCGTCCCATCACGTCGTACACTTCGAGACGATGATGCTGCTGGTCCGGCAATGCGTAGGTGATGGTTGTCCGCTGCGAAAAGGGATTTGGGAAATTCCCATGCAGCTTCACCTCCTCCGGGGTCACCTCTTGCTCTTTGGAATCGACGTACTGGGCATCCCCAACCAGCAGTCGCATGGACGTGGTCTTTGTAGTCGGTGTCAGTTGGACACTCTCCTCACTACGGAGATCGTATGACTGACCAGTGGATGGGTCTAGAAGTACGACCTCCTGGCCCCCGAAGGCCTCAAATCCAGATGCCTTCACCCTGACCGGCTCGTTCGGGGTAGAAGTGAGACGCATGTCGAATTCATGGTCATCTGTGCTTGCAGCCCCATCCTCAGGAGCCGACCGGTACTCGTGCGCCAACAATTTCTGGCGGGGCGCGTCTTCTCCTCTCGGCTTCTCATCAGCGACAAACCGCAGAGAAGCTGCCTCAAAGCGGGTAGGCGGTGAATACTGATCGTAGCGATCGAGCCCATCTTTAGCTGAGGTACGGAGTCCGACCTTCGCAGTGGACAACTTCTGTCCGTCTTGGAAGGTCTCAAGCACCAGTGCGGGCTCCTCCTGCTTGGAGGAAGAACTTGTGCTGGCTGGAGTGCTCGGATACGGAATCACGAGTTCATCGAGCCCTTGATCGTTGAGGAAGTAGAACGCCTCTCCCTGCACAGCCGAGGTGAGCGTCGGGGCCTCGCTGTAGCTTCCGTCGAAGGCCCAAAGCGAGTTTAGTTCTCCTCCATTAGCATCCTCGACCACACTCCAAGGCACACCGCGATCAAGTGGATTGGAAATGATATTCCACCCTCCATGCAGGGGGATCGTCGTCTGGAAGTTTCCCTCTTCGCTTCCGATACTGGGGGTCGGTTTCGTATCCGACACGGCCGCCTTATCCTTGCTGAGCACCCAGTAGCCAGCACCTGCCTCAAAGACGAAATTTGACGACTGTCCGTCTGCATAAGATATGAGATTATCACCGCTGTCTCGGTATGCCTGCCAGTTCTCGCCATTCGATCCCTCCAGGATGGAACCGAGTTCTGTGTTTCGATTCCCCGGCAGAGCCATGAGGCGATAGCTAGTTGACCGCGATGGGTCGTTGAACGACTGCGAGACTGTAGTCTCAACTTGATCGGGATACGTCTCGAACTGTGTCGTGTCTGAGAACGGTCCTGCTTGATTGCGAACCGGGCGGACGCGCCAATGGTAAGTCGTCCCTGCACTGAGCCCAGCCAGTGTCGCGGTAGTATCCGTGACCACGATGGTATCCGTTTCAGCTTGGGGGAAGCTTGCATCCGTCGCCCACTGCACCTCGTACTCAAGAGCTCGGAAAACACGGTTGAACGTAATCTCCACATCGTTGGGCAGACCGAGCGTCCGATTGCTTGGCGTCGGAGACACCAAACTTCCTTCGGAAAGCTCAACCAGCGGGTCGTCCGCGAGTCCTTCCGAGTTCGTGATACCAAAGTCATCCTCGGCCTCAATGTAATACTCGATTCCCGCCGTCGTAATCTCGCCCCCCGGCACCGTGGCCTCATATGTGGTGCCGCTCGTGTTTGTCATCGGGAGCTGCGAGTACGCCAAGTCTCCCTGCGTCCGATAGAACAGAGTGACTTGGTCAACTTGCCCATCGTCGTTGGCCTCGGCCATTATTGTCTGATCTTGTCCCGGCGTCGTGCCGTCAATTAGGTCATGGGAGACGGTCGGCGGCTCTTGGTCGACGGCCGTCTGTAGTGGGGCGTTTGCCGCGTTCGAACTCGGAAGAGTGGTCCGATCCCCGTCACCGTCGGTGGCCTGGATGTAAAAATCCATTCCAGGACTCTCTACGTCGGACGCGGGGATCGCCCCCTCAAACGAACCACTTGTGGTCTCCGACATTGACACTGACGAAAAGGAGTCGCCGGATCCGGCCTTGCGATAAAAGATTTCGGCGGCGACATTCTGCTTGGCAGATATACTGCTCCCTTCACCATCACTGAAGGTTTGAATTTCCGTCTCGATCCTAATGTCTTGGCCCGGTGGCTGTTGCGTTGATGCCACCTGCTTGATTTGGGTCGACGGGGTGATG
>Ga0207714_1000535_pt1 | contig 25808 bp, 25 predicted proteins | sample PonA232FremontCA_2_FD_187270 | JGI IMG/M metagenome (GOLD analysis project Ga0207714, IMG submission 187270) | Marine sediment microbial community from Fremont, CA, USA - Pond A23 Sediment 2 (SPAdes) | ecosystem: Environmental > Aquatic > Marine > Unclassified | place: USA: Fremont, California...
CCTGGCGGATCCACCAGGTGGCGTAGGTGGAGAACTTGTAGCCGCGGCGGTATTCGAACTTGTCCACCGCCTTCATGAGGCCGATGTTGCCCTCCTGGATCAGATCCAGGAACTGCAGGCCGCGGTTGGTGTACTTCTTGGCAATGGAGATCACCAGCCGCAGGTTGGCCTCGACCATTTCCTTCTTGGCGCGGCGGGCGCGGGCCTCGCCGATGGACATGCGCCGGTTGATTTCCTTGATCTCCGCCGGCGGCAGACCGGTGAGCTCGCGGATGCGGATCAGCTCCGACTGCTGCTCGACCAGCGCCTCGCGGCACTCCGCGATCTGCTTGCTGTATTTCTTGCCCTCGGCGATGACCTTGTCCGCCCAGCCGGTATCGGTTTCGTGGCCCGGAAAACTGGCAATAAAGTCCTTGCGCGGCATCCCGCCCTGCTTGGTGGCCACGCGCATGACTTCGCGCTCGCCGGCGCGCACGCCTTCCACCGCCTTGCGCAGGTTGGAGGCCAGCCCATCGATGACCTTGGGCACAAACTTGATGGCCAGGAACAGCCCGGTCATCTCCTCGCGGATCTCGCCGACCCGCGGACTGTCCGATCCGTCGTGCTCAAGGGTTTCGACCAGCTCGGCGTGCAGCACCTCGATGCGATCGAAGATCTCCGCCGCGCGCTCGGGATCGGGGCCGGTCTCAGGCGCTGCCACCTCCTCGTCGTCCTCGGCTTCCGCCTCGCGGGCCTCGGCCTCGCGGGCGGCCTCGTCGGCCTGCGCCTGATGGCGCGCGACCACTTCGGGGACGTTGTCGACCAGCTCGCTGACGTTGCGGAATCCGGCCACCACTTCGGCCAGACGCAGTTCGCCGTTCTGGATGCCCTTGTGCAGGGCAACCATGGTGCGCGACGACTCGGGGTAGCCCGACAGCGCGCGCAGCACCTGGTCGAGCCCGTCCTCGATACGCTTGGCCAGTTCGATCTCGCCCTCGCGGGTGAGCAGCTCGACCGTGCCCATTTCGCGCATGTACATGCGCACCGGGTCAGTGGTACGGCCAAACTCGGCGTCCACGGCCGCGAGGGCCGCCGCGGCCTCTTCGGCCTCGTCCTCATCGGTGGACACGGCGCTGTCGCTGAGCATCAGGGTGTCGGCATCGGGCGCGGTCTCGTGGACCGGAATCCCCATGTCGTTGATCATGCTGATGATGTCTTCGATCTGCTCGGGCTCGACGATATCGTCGGGCAGATGATCGTTGACCTCCGCATAGGTGAGGTATCCCTGCTCTTTGCCGCGGGCAATGAGTTCGCGAATCTGGGATTGCTGATCCTGGCTTGCCATAGATTACCGATGCCGGAGTTGTGTCGGTGGGACGCAATTAATGCATAACAGCGTATCTTAGCATTGACTGGCTAATCTACAATGCCGTCAGCGATTGTGTCCCGATTGTTTAAGTCGTATCCACTCAGACCATTCATCGGTCGTGAGGGTGCCTGCCTGAAGGCGCTCATTGAGCTGAGTCAGGCGTCGTTCCACCGCAATGCGCCGAATCTGCGCCATGGCGTCGGCGAATTCCGCCGCCAGACCTTCGGCGGGTACCAGATGATTCCAGGTGGCGAGCTTCCAGAGGGCGCTCTCGTGCTCGCTGCCCTGAAACCGCTCAAGTATCGCACTGGCATTGAGATGGGGGTCGTGGCGGGCGAGTTCAAGCATGTCCAGCAGCAGCGGTAGCCCTGGCAGGTCATTGAGGCGCTTGAGCGCATCCAGATCATCGATGGTCTGCGCCAGCCCGGGCGATTCCAGCAGCAGCGCAATGGCAAGGCGTACCGGGGTGCGCCGGACGCCGGCATTGTCCACGGCCACCGGCTCGCGGCGCCGCGCGCGCTGATCACGGGTGAGGGTCTCGCGGCCATCCACCACCCCTTCGAGGTAGTCGGTTTCAAGGCGTGCCAGACCGGCGATGCGCTCGCAGAGCATGTGCCGGTAGACATCCGGGGGCAGGCGCTGCAGCAGCGGCAGGGCCTTTTCAACAAACCGCGCCCGGCCATCCATGCTCTGCAGGTCGGTATCCGCCTCGAGGCGCTCGATCAGATAATCCGACAACGGCGTGGCGCGTTGCAGCTGCGTCTCGAAGGCCTCGCGGCCATGGCCGCGCACGAGGCTATCGGGGTCTTCGCCGTCGGGCAGAAACAGAAAGCGGATCTGACGGCCCTGGCGCATGGTGGGCAGGGCGTTTTCCAGCGCGCGCCAGGCGGCCTGTCGACCGGCGCTGTCGCCGTCAAAGCAGAAGATGACGTCGCCGGTGGTCTTCAGCAGCCGCTCGACCTGGCGGGTCGAGGTGGCGGTGCCGAGGGTGGCAACCGCCCGGGGCAGGCCGTGCTGGGCCAGGGCGACCACGTCCATATAGCCCTCGACCACCACGATGTCGGCGGGCTGGCGGTCGGCCTGCAGTACCTCGTAGAGCCCGTAGAGCGACTCGCCTTTGTGGAACACTGGCGTTTCGGGCGAGTTGAGGTACTTCGGCTCGCCGTCGTCGAGGACTCGGCCGCCAAACCCCACCGTACGCCCGCGGCGATCCCGGATCGGAAACATGATCCGGTCGCGGAAGCGGTCATAGACCCGTCCGTCGTCGCGCTCGATGACCAGGCCCGCCTGCTTGAGCTCATCGGCCGCGCCGAGCCGCCCCAGCAGATTGTCCCAGCCCGGCGGCGCAAAGCCGATGCCGAAGCGCTGGGCGATTTCGCCGCTCAGGCCGCGTTGTTGCAGGTAGTCGATGGCACGCTGGCGCTGCGGGTGCTGACGAAGCCATTGCTGATAGGCGCGATCGGCACGCTCGAGCACGGCAAACAGCGGGGCGTGATTATTCTGGATGCCGGGATCGGCGGTGTTCGCGGGCATTTCCATGCCGGCCATCTGGGCGAGCTGGGCGACCGCCTCACGAAAGTCGAGGCGATCGTATTCCATGAGAAAGCGGATTGCGCTGCCGTGGGCGCCGCAGCCAAAGCAGTGGTAGAACTGCTTGTCGGTGCTGACGGTAAAGGAGGGGGTCTTTTCACCATGGAACGGGCACAGGCCCATCTGATTGCTGCCCGAGCGCTTTAGCTGGACGCGCTCGCCCACCACGTCGGCAATGTCGATGCGCGCGAGCAGCTCGTCGATAAAGGAGTCGGGGATTCGGCCGGCCATGGCTGCCAGTCTACGGCAAAGCGCCGGTTACCGGGGGCGAGTGGTCAGGCCAGTTGCTGTTTGACGCGGGCGCTGACCGCACTCATGTCGGCACGCCCCTGCATCTGTGGCTTGAGCACAGCCATGACCCGGCCCATGTCACGCACCGACTCGGCCCCGGTCTGCTCGATGGCAGCGGCGACCTGGGCGTCGATCTCGGCCTCGTCGAGGGCCTTGGGCAGAAACTCGCCGATCACCGCGATTTCGGCCTTTTCGGCCGCGGCCAGCTCGGCGCGCCCGGCCGCCTCGTACTGCTCGATGGATTCGCGCCGCTGCTTGACCATCTTGTCGAGGATTGCGAGCACATCGGCGTCTTCGAGCGTGCGACGCTCGTCGACTTCCTTTTGCTTGATCGCGGCGCTGATCATTCGCAGCGTGCCGAGGCGCGGCTTGTCGCCCGCGCGCATCGCCGCCTTGACGGCATCGGACAGCTGCGTGCCGAGTTCACTCACTGCGCGGGCGTCCCTCAGTAGAGGCGCTGACCGCGCTGGTTTTCGCGCTGCACGCGCTTGGCATGGCGCTTGACGGCCGCTGCCTGCTTGCGCTTGCGCTCCTGGGTGGGCTTTTCATAGTGCTCGCGGCGACGTACTTCCGAGAGTACACCGGCCTTCTCGCAGGAGCGCTTGAAGCGGCGGAGGGCCACCTCGAAGGGCTCGTTCTCGCGAACCTTGACGTTCGGCATAGTGCTCTAACCTTACCGTGTTGCTGTAAACGAAGTAGAATCTTCGAACCTTGATCCAGCCCTGCAGTTTAAGCGGAGAGCCCCACGATTGCAAAAGCCCAACGCCCGAGCCCGTCGATGATCACCCTGGGCATCGAGACCTCCTGCGATGAGACCGGTATTGCCCTGTACTCGGATGACGCCGGGCTGATGAGCCATCGTCTGCACAGCCAGGCGGCCACCCATGCCCGCTACGGCGGGGTGGTGCCCGAGCTCGCCTCGCGCGATCACATCCGCCGGGTGCTGCCGCTTGTGGAGGAATGCCTGAGCGAGACGGGGCATCGGCCCGCCGACATTGATGCCGTGGCCTACACCCGCGGGCCGGGGCTGGCCGGGGCGCTGCTGGTGGGCGCGGCGGTGGCGGAGAGCCTGGGCTGGGCGCTCGATCGCCCGGTGCTGGGCGTCCATCACATGGAAGCGCACTTGCTGGCGCCGATGCTCGAGGCCGATCCCCCGGGGTTTCCATTTGTGGCGCTGCTGGTTTCAGGCGGCCATACCCTGCTGGTCGAGGTGACCGGTCTGGGTTGCTACCGGGTGCTGGGCGAGTCGCTGGATGATGCCGCCGGCGAGGCCTTTGACAAGACCGCCAAGCTGCTCGGGCTGCCCTATCCGGGCGGGCCGCAGCTCGAGGCGCTGGCCCGTGAGGGGCAGGCGGGATCGCTGCGGTTTCCGCGCCCGATGACCGACCGGCCAGGGTTCGACTTCAGCTTCAGCGGGCTCAAGACCGCCGTGCTCAATGCCGTGCGCGATGCCGACCCGCCGCTTGCGCGCGAGACGGTGGCCCGGGCCTTTCAGGATGCCGTGGTGGATACCTTTGCCATCAAGGTGCGTCGGGCGCTTCAGGCCACCGGTGCGGGCCATCTGGTGGTGGCCGGCGGCGTGGGCGCCAATCAGGCGCTGCGCGAGCGACTGCGCTCGGTCGCCGCCGCCGAGGGCGCGGCGGTGGCATTTCCGCGGCTGGCGTTCTGCACCGATAACGGCGCGATGATCGCCTATGCCGGCCACTGCCGGATGGCCGCCGGCGAGCACGGCGGCGACGGTGCCGATGTGCGCCCCCGCTGGCCGCTCGACGAGCTGCGGCCGCCGGTGGCCGTGGACTAGCGCCGCCCGATGCGCGGCTCGGTGCCGCTGGCGATGCGCCGGATATTGCTGCGATGCCGCCAGGCGGTCAGCAGCGCCATCCCCGCGGCCATCCCCGCCAGCGCCGGCGCCGAAGAGATCACCAGGAAATAGGCCGGTGCCAGGGCAAAACTGACCAGTGCCGCCAGAGATGACACGCGGGCAAGCCCGGCCACCACCAGCCAGGTCAGTACCACTGCCAGGCCCGCCGGCCATGCCGCGGCGATGAAAATCCCGATGCCGGTGGCGATGCCCTTGCCGCCCTGAAAGCCGAAGAACACCGGATACAAGTGGCCCAGAAAGGCCGCGCCGCCGACGGCGGCCACGGTGATGCCGGGCAGTCCCAGGGCATGGGCGATCAGCACTGGCACGACCCCCTTGAGCGCATCGCCGAGCAGCGTGGCCAGCGCCGCGGGGCGTCCGCCCAGGCGCAGTACGTTGGTGGCCCCCGGGTTGCCGCTGCCGTCGTGGCGCGGATCACCCAGGCCAAGCAGCCGGGCCACCAGCACGCCAGTGGACACAGAGCCGGCCAGATAGCCGAGGAGGACAAGGGCAAGGTCGATCATGGCGGTATTCCATCGGCTGCCGGGGACCGGGTCAAGCGGGCCTTGTGCTGGCCGCGGCGACATGAAATGCTCCGGGCGCTATGGATACTGTGTTCCTCGAGGCACTCCCGCTGCGCGCCGTGATCGGTGTCCATGCCTGGGAGCGGGCCTTTGCCCAGCGCCTTGAGCTGGATCTGACCCTGTCGGTGGACACCACGCCGGCCGCTGCGAGCGATGCGATCGATGCGGCGGTGGATTACGCCGCCCTCAGCGATCGGCTGACCCAGCATGCGGCGGCGTCCGACTGCCAGCTCATCGAGACGCTGGCGGAACGGCTTGCCGGCGTGGTGCTCGAAGATCGCCGCGTCGCGCAGGTCGAGCTGACCCTGCGCAAGCCCGGGGCAATCCCGGCCGCCCGGAACGTCGGTGTCCGTATTACCCGAAGCCAATCAGAGGTCCCATGAATCGTGCCTATCTGAGCATCGGCAGCAATATCGAACCCGAGCGCCACGTCCGCGCCGCTGTCGCCGCGTTGAACGAGCGCTTCGGACCGCTGACGCTCTCCCCGGTCTACCAGACCCGTGCCGTCGGCTTTGACGGTGATGACTTCTACAACCTGGTGGTTGGGCTCGACACCGACACCGCCGTCGATCAGCTGGCCGCCGCCTGCCGCGAGATTGAGACCGAGCAGGGCCGGCAGCGCACGGATCGGCGATTCAGCGCCCGAACCCTGGATATCGATCTGCTCACGCTCGGCAATATCATCCGCGACGATGTCCCGATCCTGCCGCGGGACGAAATCCTTAAATACGCGTTTGTGCTCAAGCCGCTGATGGACATTGCCCCGGATGAGCGCCACCCGCTGGATGGCCGGCGCTACGCCGACATCTGGGCGTCCTTTGAGGATGCTGACGGGCTGGTGGAAATTCCCCTCGATCTTTCTGCCGAAAACGGCGGCTGATCATGGCCCGGCGTGATGGCCCCGAGGCACCGCCGACACCGGACGAGGCCGCCGCGCGGCACAGCGCCGAGCTGCGCGCGCGAATCGATGCCGCGATTGCCATGGCCGGTGGGCGGATGGACTTTGCCGAGTATATGGCGCTGGCGCTTTATGCCCCGGGTCTGGGGTATTACAGCGCCGGGCAGACGCGCTTTGGGGCGGGCGGTGACTTTACCACCGCGCCGCTGATGTCGCCGCTGTTTGCCTGGACCCTGGCCCGCGAGGTGCAGCGCACCCTCGAGGCGGTGGATGGCGATACGGTGCTGGAGTTTGGCGCGGGCACCGGCCGCATGGCGGCGGACCTGCTCGAGGCGCTGGCGGCCGCCGATGCCCGGCCGGCGCGTTATCTGATCATCGAGGTCAGTGCCGACCTGCGCGCCGAACAGGCGCGTACGCTGGAGGCCCTGGATCCGGATCTGCGCGATCGCGTGGCCTGGCTCGAGCGGCTGCCGGCGACCCCGATCCGCGGCGTGGTGCTGGCCAACGAGGTCATGGATGCATTGCCCGTGCGGCGCTTTCAGCGCACCGCCACGGGTGTGGACTGTCTGGCGGTGGGGCATGACGAGGCCGGTGCGCTGGCCTGGCAGACCCGGCCCGCCGATGACGAGCTGCAAGCCGCGGTCACCGGCATTGAAACCGCCATCGGCGAGCGGCTGCCAGCCGGCTACTGCTCGGAGTGGTGTCCATCGCTGGCCCCCTGGGTGGCTGAACTGGGCGAGCTGTTGGCGGCCGGGGCGGCGTTTCTTATCGACTATGGCTATCCCCGGGCCGAGTACTACCACCCCCAGCGCGCCACCGGCACGCTGTTGTGCCACTACCGCCATCGCGCCCACGACGATCCGTTCTTCTGGCCCGGGCTGCAGGACATCACCGCTTCGGTGGACTTCACCGCGGTGGCCGACGCCGGCATCGACGCGGGGCTGGACCTGCTCGGCTTTTCCACCCAGGGCAATTTTCTGACCGGCGCCGGATTGACCGAGGTGCTCCAGGCCCGGGCCGGCGATGACCCCCATCGGGCGGCCGAACTGGCGCAAAGCGCCAAGCCGCTGATCTTTCCCGACGAGCTCGGCGAGCGTTTCAAGGTGCTGGGCCTGGGCCGTGGCATGGACGCGCCACTGCCGGGTTTTGCCTTTGCCGACCATCGGGCGCGCTTGTCACCAAAAAGAAATTAATTTAGTACTAAATAAAAGGATTATTCATCACAATCAGCCACCGGAGAACGGAATGGACTCCCCCGGCCCGCAAAACAATGCATGGTTTTCGTCGTATCTCTCGCCTCCGGTCCGCGAACTGCTTGATGCCGGCCCCGCCGCCCAGCGCCGCCTCCAATCCCCTCACAGTGCCGATGTGTGTATCCTTTTCACCGACATTCGGGGATTTACCGATCTGTCGCCGACCATCGATCTGGATGCCCTGTTTCGCACCGTCGATGCCTGTATTGGCCGCCAGATCCGGTTGATCGAATACTACAACGGCTATGTCGACAACTTTACCGGCGACGGACTGATGGCGGTTTTCGAGGGCGCGGGGATGGAGGAAAACGCCTGCCGCTGCGCTCTTGAGGTAGTGGCCCGGGCCCTGCCGGTGATGCGTTGTCCCGAGGCGACGGTGATGCCCATCGGTGCCGGTTTGCACCGCGGTCATGTGGCCATGGGCACCCTGGGAGCCGAAACGCGGCGCACCTATACGTCCATCGGCGATACGGTCAATCGCGCGGCACGGCTGGCGGGCTTTGCATGGGGAAGGGAGCTGATGATCAGCAATCGCATACGCCAGGGCGTCACCGCGGACATTGCCGGGCAGTTCGTGCCGGTTCCGGTGAGTCGGCTGCGGCGGGATATGGACCCGGTGGCACCCGTCTATCGCTCGAGGTGCGCCTGAATGGACTTTGTCCAGGCGTTCTGGCTGGGCCTGATCCAGGGCCTGACCGAATTTCTGCCCATTTCCAGTTCGGCGCATCTGATTCTGGTGCCGCGACTGCTGGGCTGGCCGGATCAGGGGCTCGCCTTTGATGTGGCGGTCCATGTCGGCACGCTGCTGGCGGTGATGCTGCATTTCCGCCGCCAGGTGGGGCCGCTGGTCGGCGACACGCTGGTGTCCGTCTGGCGGCGGCAGCCGGTGGGCGAAAGCCGGCTGGGCTGGGCGCTGATCATCGGCACGCTGCCCCTGGTGGCCGGCGCCCTGATTCTGGCGGACGCCGCCGAAGGCGTGTTTCGTGACCCACGGGTGATCGCCGCCGCGACCATCGGTTTCGGGGTCCTGCTCTGGGTCGCCGCGCGGCGTGCCGGCCCGCGTGATGAGCACAGCATTGGGCCGGGAGCGGCGCTGTTCATCGGCGCCGCCCAGGTCCTTGCGATCATCCCGGGGACATCACGCTCGGGCATCACCATGACCGCAGGCCTGTGGCTGGGGCTGGAGGCAACGGCGGCGGCGCGATTCTCGTTTCTGCTCTCGATGCCGGCCATCGCCCTGGCGGGTGCCTGGAAGGCGCTGCAGCTGAGCAACGCCGACGCGGCCGTGCACTGGGGGGTGTTCGGTTTTGGCGCACTGGTCTCGGGCGTCTCCGCCTATCTGTGCATTCGGGTGTTTCTGGCACTGGTCGCGCGGCTTGGCATGACGCCGTTTGTCATCTACCGGCTGGTGCTGGGCGGGGTGTTGCTGGTGATGTTCAGCGGTGCTGGGCCTGCAGCCGGGCAATGACCTCGATACGAGCCTCGCGGATGGCGGTGCCAATGGCCGGCCCGCTCAGTCCTGATTCAACGAACGCCGAGGCGTCCACTTCGCGGCAGCCGGCAAGGGCGGTGCGTAGCCACTCGGCCTGCGGATAGGGCCGCTCCTCGAGCCCCTTGCGGCCGCGGTAGTCCGCCTCGCAGGCCAGCAGAAACGGATCCAGCCGCTCAGGCCGCCGAAACAGATCCAGGCCTTCCAGCAGCGCCAGCACATCGTCGGCCGCCAGCGCCTGCACGCGATGGCAGTCCAGGTGATACCGGGTCACACCCAGGGCCAGGTCACGGCACGCCGCCGGCACCCGGAGTCGCTCGCACAGTGCCTTGACCAGCGGCACGCCGCGGGCCTCGTGACCCCGATGACCGGGCAGCTGCTCGGTCGGTGTCACGCCCTTGCCCAGGTCGTGCACCAGGGCCGAGAAGCGTGTAGCCAGGTCGGCATCCAACCGCACGGCCTGCGCGAGCACCCGCAGGATATGGTCGCCGGTATCGACTTCCGGGTGATGGTCGGCGGGCTGCGGGATGCCGAACAGGCAGTCCACCTCGGGCATGAGCACCGCCAGCGCCCCGCACTCGCGCAGGACGCGAATGTACTCGCCCGGCGCGGGCGCCATCAGCGCCTTGGCGGTCTCCTGCCAGACCCGCTCGGGGACCAGCGCCTCGACCTCGCCATTGGCGACCATCTCGCGGCACAGGCTCAGTGTTTCGTCGGCCACCCCAAAGCCCAGCGGCGCCAGGCGGGCGGCAAACCGGGCCAGCCGCAGGATGCGCACGGGGTCTTCACGAAAGGCCGCGGAGACATGCCGCAGCCGCCGGGCCTTGAGGTCGTCATGGCCCTGAAAGGGATCAATCAGGGTGCCGTCCGGCGCCTCGGCCATGGCGTTGACGGTCAGGTCGCGGCGCGCCAGGTCAGCTTCCAGGCTGACCTCGGGGTCGGCGTGAAAGGTAAACCCGTGATAGCCGGGTCCGGTCTTGCGCTCGGTGCGCGCCAGGGCATATTCCTCGTGGGTGCGCGGATGCAGGAACACCGGAAACTCGCGCCCCACCGGTTCGAAGCCGCGCTCGGTCATGGCCTCGGGGCTGGCACCGACCACCACCCAGTCGTGCTCGTGCACCGGCAGGCCCAGCAGCCGATCGCGAACGGCCCCGCCCACCGCATAGATTTCGAGGCCGGCCGTGGTCACTCGGAGTGACGGCCCGCATCGCGACGCCACTCGTCGTAGCGGTCGCGGGACTTTTGCCCGCCCAGATAACCCGGCGCCACCGCTTCGAGGGCAGTCGGGTGAATCCCCAGATCGGGCAGGGCGTTATGGCTGCAGACATTGTCCACCTGCGCGGACAGGTAGTTGTCGTAGGTGTAGGGCTGGCCCGGCACGCGCTGCATGACCCGGCCCTGCAGCCGCGACAGGCCGTCGGGCAGCCCGATGATCGCGCGCTTGATACCCAGCAGTTCGGCCACGTAGCGCACCAGCGTTTTCAGCGAGTAGACCGTCGGGCCGCCCAGCTCGTAGGTCTTGCCAAAGGTCTTGCGATCGCTGAGAGCGGTCTCGAAGGCCGCCGCCACATCGTCGACGTACACGGGCTGGAATTTGGCCTCGGGCGTTGGCAGGGGCATCACCGGCGCCATCCTGAGCAGACCGGCAAAGGTGTTGAGAAAGCTGTCGGCGGGGCCGAAGACCACCGAGGGCTTGAATACCGTCACCGCCAGATCATCACCGTGGGCGGCCAACGCCAGGCGCTCGCCCTCGCCCTTGGTCTGCTGATAGCGGCTGGGCCCGTCGATATCGGCGCCCAGCGCGCTCATGTGTAGCAGTCGCTTGACGCCGGCGGTGTGGCAGGCCTCGAGCAGCTTTTCGACCAGCCGGACATGGACGGTCTCGAAGTCCCGGCCGGGTTTGCCCGATTCGTTGAGGATCGCCACCAGATTGATGACGGCATCCACCCCCTCGAGCTGTGCAGCAAGCTGCTGCGCGTCATGGATGTCGGTCTCCACCAGCTCGAGGTTGGGAATCGGCAGCAGGTGGCGATTGCGCTCGCGCCGCCGCGTCAGCACCTTGATCCGGATGGGGGTGTTGGCGAGGCGGTTGGCGATCTGGCGACCGACGAATCCGGTGCCGCCGAGTATGCAGACAGTCTGGATGCGCATGATTGCCGCGCTCTCCCTGGTTGGCTTGTCGATGCACCCATTGTAGAGCAAATGACATACTGTCGGTTTGCGTGCGCGGGAATGAGGTCATGGTGCTGTCGCTGCTCATCTATATCGCCGCCGGTGCGGTGGTCGGATTTGTCTCGGGCCTGTTCGGTATTGGCGGCGGGGTGATTGTCGTGCCCATGCTCCTGCCGATCTTCCAGGCCCAGGGGCTGAGCATGGATGTGGCCATGCACATGGCGGTGGGCAGCTCGCTGGCGACCATTGTCATTACCGGTCTATCCTCGGCGCGGGCCCACTGGCGGCTGGGCAATCTGGTGGTCTCGGTGCTGCCATGGCTGGTGGCGGGTCTGGTGACCGGCGCACTGATCGGCGCCCAGCTGGCCGCGGCTCTGTCGGGCGAGATCCTGCGGGTCATCTTTGCGCTGTTCGTGCTGGCCCTGGCCGCGCGCATGGCCTTTGCGCTGGAACCCCCGCCGGGTCGGGTCATGCCACGGCCCGCCGCGGTGGCGGCGGTGGGCGGAGTGATCGGCACCCTGTCGAGTCTGGTGGGGATCGGCGGCGGGACCCTTGTGGTGCCGTTTCTGATCTGGTCGGGAGTGGCCATGCGCCAGGCCGTCGGCACATCGGCAGCGGCGGGTGTCAGTATTGCCCTGGCGGGCAGCATCGGCTTTATTGTTGCGGGCACCGGCGAGGATCAACTGCCGGCGCTCAGCACGGGCTATATCTACTGGCCGGCGGTGGGCGGGATCACCGTGGCCAGCGTATTTCTCGCGCCGCTGGGCGCGCGGGTCGCCAGCCGCATCCCGGCGGTCTGGCTGCGGCGGATCTTTGCCGGCTTTCTGGTGATCGTCGGCCTGCGGCTTTTGCTGTCGGGCTGAGCCGTTACGTCAGCCCCAGTTTGTGCTCGAGGTAGTGGATGTTGGTGCCGCCCTCCTCAAAGCCGCGATCGGTGAGAAGGTCCTCGTGCAGAGGGGTGTTGTCGGTGATGCCCTCGATCACCAACTCGCTGAGCGCGGTGCGCATGCGGGCGATGGCACTCGGCCGGTCAGCCCCCCAGGTGATGACCTTGCCGATCATGGAGTCATAGTGCGGCGGCACGTGATAGCCGCTGTAGACATGCGAGTCCACCCGCACGCCGGGTCCGCCCGGGGCATGATAGACGGTGATCTGGCCCGGTGAGGGCACAAACCGCACCGGATCCTCGGCATTGATCCGGCACTCGATGGCGTGGCCGCGGAACTCGATGTCGGACTGGGCAAAGGACAGCGGCGCGCCTCCGGCGATCAGGATCTGCTCGGCCACCAGATCACGGCCGGTCACCATTTCGGTGACCGGATGCTCGACCTGGATGCGGGTGTTCATCTCGATAAAGTAGAACTCGCCGTCCTGGTAGAGGAACTCGAACGTCCCCGCGCCGCGATACCCCAGCCGCTGGCAGGCCTGGGCGCAGCGTTCGCCGATGGCGGCCCGTTCGTCGTCGCTGATACCCGGTGCCGGGCTTTCCTCGATGACCTTCTGATGGCGGCGCTGCATGGAGCAGTCACGCTCGCCCAGATGGACGGCGTTGCCGAACTCATCGGCCATGACCTGGATTTCGATATGGCGAGGGTTATCCAGGTACTTCTCCATGTACACCATGCTGCTGCCAAACGCGCTGTTGGCCTCGGTGCGGGTCATGGCGATGGCGTGCAGCAGCCCGCCCTCGCTATGGACAACGCGCATGCCGCGACCGCCACCGCCGGCGGCGGCCTTGATGATCACCGGAAAGCCGATGGCGTGGGCCAGGCGCAGGTTTTCGGCGTCGTCATCGCCCAGCTCGCCATCCGAGCCGGGCACACAGGGCACGCCGGCGGCCTTCATGGACTCGATGGCCGAGACCTTGTCGCCCATCAGCCGGATGGTTTCGGCGCGCGGGCCGATGAACCGAAACCCGGACTGCTCGACGCGCTCGGCAAAATCGGCGTTTTCCGATAGAAAGCCGTACCCGGGGTGGATGGCCACCGCATCGGTGAGCTCCGCGGCACTGATGATCGCGGGGATGTTCAGGTAGCTCTCCGCCGAGCTGGCCCCGCCGATGCAGACCGATTCGTCGGCGAGCCGCACGTGCTTGAGGTCGCGGTCGGCGGTGGAGTGGACCGCCACGGTGCCAATGCCAAGCGCCCGGCAGGCGCGCAGGATGCGCAGGGCGATTTCGCCGCGGTTGGCGATGAGAACCTTGTCGATCATGCCGCGCCCCTACTCGATGATGAACAGCGGCTGGTCAAACTCCACCGGCTGTCCATTCTCGACCAGAACCTTCTGAACGACGCCGGCGCGATCGGATTCGATCTGATTGAGCATTTTCATGGCCTCGATAATGCACAGCGTGTCGCCGGCGCCCACCGCCTGGCCTTCCTCGACAAACGCACTGGCATCAGGGGATGAGGCGCGGTAGAAAGTGCCCACCATCGGCGAGCGCACGGTATGCCCCGTGGGCTCGGCGGCGCCGGCAGGTTCACTCGCGGCCGGTTCGGGTGTGGCGGGGGCCGCCGGTGCAGGTGCCGGCGCGGCGGCCGCGGGCGCTGCCACCTGGGTCACGCCGCGGTTGATGCGCACGCTCTCCTCGCCCTCGTGGATCTCGATCTCGTTGACGCCGGACTCGTCCAGCAACTCGATCAGGCGTTTAATCTTGCGAATGTCCATGGCGGGTCAGTTCCGTTCGATGGTTTCAAGCAGGGCGGTGAGGGCAACCTCATAACCCGTGGGCCCAAGCCCGGCGATCACGCCGGTGGCGATATCCGATAGATACGAGTGCCGGCGGAAGGCCTCACGGGCATGGATGTTGGACAGATGCACCTCGATAAAGGGCAGGCCAACGGCCAGCAGCGCGTCGCGCAGCGCCACACTGGTATGCGTGAAGGCCGCCGGATTGATGACGATGCCGTCCACCCCGCCCGCCGGGGCCTGCTGGATGGCATCGACAAGGGCATGCTCGGCATTGCTCTGGACGCACTCAATGGCGGCCCCGGCGTCGCGAGCGACGGCCTCCAGCCGGGTGTTGATGGCCTCGAGGCTGGATGAGCCATAGAGCCCCGGCTCGCGCACCCCCAGCATGTTCAGGTTGGGACCGTGCAGGACCAGTAACCGCGTCATGACCGAGACTCACCGTTGATCATAGACGGCAATTTTCGCCCAGCCGCTGTTTTTTGTCCATCGTCGGCGCCGATGGCGTCGGGATCGGCGCAGATCACCCCTGTGTGTCCGTGAGATCGTTCAGGACCGGGCGCAGATCGGGCTCGTGAATCTGACCGCTGAAGCGCTCGATGATGGTGCCGTCGCGATCAATGACCACCGTGTAGGGCAGCGTGCCCTGGGGGTTGCCGTAGTCGGCCGCCACATCGATCGCCGACTCCATGCCGTAGAAGCTGGGGTAGCCCATCTCCACGTCGGCCAGAAACCCGCGTATGGCCTGGGGGTCGTCGATGGCCACGCCCAGAAACTGCACACCCCGCGCGGAAAAGGCCTGATCGAGGCGCGAGAACAGGGGGATCTCGTCGCGGCAGGGTGCACACCAGGTCGCCCAGAAGTTGAGGACGATGACCTGACCGTCCCATTCCTCGATGCTGCGCGGCCCGTCGTCGAGCATTGCCAGGCTGAAGGCGGGGCGGGTGGTCTGCTGCGCGTCCGAGCCCTGCAGCCACAGCACCGCCAGAATGCCGCCGCCGGCGCCGATCAGCGCGGCCAGCAGCACCGTCAATGCCGTGCGCACCCCGCCGCTCATCCGCTCAGACCCGCGAGTCCGCGGCGGGCCCGCTCGATGAACGGTTGCGGCCGCAGAAAGCCCACTACCCGGGCGTCGCGGCGTTCATTGCCCTGCGGACCGTAGAAAATGATCGCCGGCGGCAGATAGACATCCAGCCGGTCCATCAGCGCGCGGTGGCGCGGCGCCATGTCGGTGACATCGGCGCGCAGTCGCATGGCGTCAGCAACCGTATCCTGAACGGCGGGATCGGTGAAGGTGCGTTCCTCGAGCTGCACGCAATAGATGCACCAGTCGGCGTAGATATCGATCATCACCGGTCGGCCGGCCGAGCGTGCCTCGGCCAGCGCCGTATTCAGGTCGTCAACGCTGTCGATGTCGCGAAAGGTCATTGCCTGGGTCTGTTCGCTGGCGCCGCCGGCCAGGGACAGGCCCGCCAGCGGGCGCATGACGTTGTCACCACCGGCGGCGGCGCCGATCAGGCTGACGGTGCCCCAGATCAGTGCGGCCAGGCCCAGGGTGCGGGCCACGCGCTGACGATTGCCGGGGGCGCCGTCACTGCGTTCGAGCCCGCCCAGCCAGACGCCGCAGCCAATCAGCAGCAGCCCCCAGAGCGCCAGAGTCAGCGTACCCGGCAGGAAGCGCTCGAGCGTCCACAGCGCCACCGCCAGAAACCCCACGCCAAAAATGGCCCGCACGACATTCATCCACGGCCCGCTTCTGGGCAGCCAACGGCCAGCCGCGGTGCCGATCAGCAACAGCGGCAGTCCCATGCCGTTGGCCAGAGTGAACAGCGCGAGTCCCCCCAGCCAGGCATCGCCGGTGCTGCCGATGAACACCAGCGCGGCGATCAGGGCAGGGCCGGAGCAGGCCCCGACAATCAGGGTCGAGAGCACGCCCATCAGCGCGACGCCCAGAACGGTGCCGCCACGCTGGCGATTGGACAGTGCGGTCAGGCGGGTCTGCAGGGCCGCGGGCAGGCGCAGCTCGAAGGCGCCGAACATGCCCAGCGCCAGCACCACGAACACGGCGGCAAAACTGCCCAGCACCCAGGGTGACTGCAGGTCCGCCTGCACCGCGGCGCCGGTCATGCCGGCCGCCACCCCCGCCAGCGCATAGGTGATCGCGGTGGACTCGACATACACCAGCGACAGCGTCAGCGCCCGCAGGCTGCCGCTGCGATGGGGATCGCCGGCGATCAGCCCCGAGAGGATGGGGATCATCGGATACAGGCAGGCGGTAAACGCAAGCAGCAGCCCGGCGGCAAAGAATCCGGCAAGAATGGCGGGCAGGCTGGCGTTATTGAGCAGGCCTTCGAGTCGGCCCGCCTCGCCGCCGCCGGCACCGGCACCCGCCGGCGCCTGGGGGACGCTGGCCGTCGGCGTATTGCCCGGTGCGGCGCTCGCTGACTCGTCATCCAGGCGCACCGCCTGCGGGTTGATGGTGTAGTCCAGCGCCGCCTCGCCGACCTGACCGGTGGCGCGATAGGGCGGGTAGCAGACACCCGCGTCCGAGCAGCCCTGGAAGGTGATGGCGACCGACGTGGCGGCGCTGATCGGCGCCGCATCGGTCAGCGGGATCTCGACGGGTTGCCGGTAGATCGGCTGGCGGCCGAAGAACTCATCCTCGTGAATCGGTCCATCGGGAAAGGCCAGCGCCAGCGCGTCGCCCGCATTGTTGCCGTCGCCAGCGTCGTCGAGCCGGGTCGCGCTGACGCTGTCGCGATACAGGTAATAGCCATCGGCGATGTCGATGCGGATCGACGCGGCACCATTGCCGTCGGCCTGCACATCGATGGTGAATGCCTCCTGCACCGGCAGGGTCGAGCCGGATGATCCGGCATTGCCAAACAGATCCCCGAGGCTTGACTGGGCCGCGACGGGCGCCAGAGCCGTGATCAGCCACAGGCCCAACGCAAGTATGGATCGCCGGGTTTGGGGGTTGCTCATACAAATCCTTTGCGGGCCGGTCGCGGATATCCCTTGAATCGTAGCACCGCTGCCTCCAAATCTCCGATGGATCTTGACGAGCCGAGTTTCGTCACTATCATTAGCACTCAGCAATTGGGAGTGCTAACAAGGCAGTCCCGGTTCAACAACAACCAACCGCAGGGAGATCAATCAATGAATCTTCGCCCGCTTCACGATCGCGTGGTCGTCAAACGTCTGGAAGAAGAGCGCACAACCCCCGGGGGGATCGTCATTCCCGACACCGCCGCTGAAAAGCCGATTCGCGGCGAAGTGGTTGCCGTCGGCAGCGGCAAGCGCCTCGACAACGGCGATGTCCGCCCGCTCGACATCAAGGTCGGCGACAAGGTGCTGTTCGGCAAGTTCTCCGGTACCGAGGTCAAGGTCGGTGAGGAAGACGTGCTCGTCATGCGCGAGGACGACGTCATGGCGGTGATCGAGGGCTGAACGCCCCGCACCGACGCCGGATCCGTCAGTAACAGAATTCAAGAGGAAACAGAATAATGGCAGCTAAAGACGTACGTTTTGGTGATGATGCCCGCCATCGCATGGTCGCCGGTGTGAACACGCTGGCCAGCGCGGTCAAGGCAACGCTGGGGCCGCGCGGCCGCAACGTGGTGCTGGACAAGTCCTTCGGCGCCCCGACGGTGACCAAGGACGGCGTGTCCGTCGCCAAGGAGATCGAGCTTCAGGACAAGTTCGAGAACATGGGCGCCCAGATGGTCAAGGAAGTCTCCTCGCAGACCTCCGACGCCGCGGGTGACGGCACCACCACCGCCACCGTGCTGGCGCAGGGCATTGTCCGCGAGGGCATGAAGGCCGTCGCCGCGGGCATGAACCCGATGGACCTCAAGCGCGGCATCGACAAGGGCGTCGATGCGGCCGTCAAAGAGCTTCACAACCTGTCGAAGCCCTGCGAGACCGACACCGCCATCGCTCAGGTCGGCGCCATTTCGGCCAACTCCGATCAGGAAGTCGGCGAGATCATTGCCGATGCCATGAAGAAGGTCGGCAAGGAAGGCGTCATCACCGTCGAAGAGGGCAGCGGCCTGGACAACGAGCTGGATGTCGTCGAAGGCATGCAGTTTGACCGTGGCTATCTCAGCCCCTACTTCATCAACAACCAGCAGAGCATGGCCGCTGAGCTCGAGGATCCCTACATCCTCATCTGCGACAAGAAGATCTCGAACATCCGCGATCTGCTGCCGCTGCTCGAGAGCGTGGCCAAGTCGAGCCGTCCGCTGCTGATCATTGCCGAGGACATCGAGGGCGAAGCGCTGGCGACGCTGGTGGTCAACAGCATGCGCGGCATCGTCAAGGTGGCTGCGGTCAAGGCCCCGGGCTTTGGTGATCGCCGCAAGGCCATGCTCCAGGACATCGCGGTCCTGACCGGCGGGACGGTGATCTCGGAAGAGGTGGGCCTGACCCTCGAGAAGGCGACCCTCGAAGATCTGGGCACCGCCAAGAAGATCAACGTCTCGAAGGAAGAGACCACCGTGGTCAACGGCGGCGGTCGTGCCGACGAGATCAAGTCGCGGGTTGATCAGATCCGGGCGCAGATCGAGGACTCCACCAGCGACTACGATCGCGAGAAGCTCCAGGAGCGGGTTGCCAAGCTCGCTGGCGGCGTCGCCGTGATCAAGGTCGGTGCCGGTTCCGAGATCGAGATGAAGGAGAAGAAGGCCCGTGTCGAAGACGCGCTGCACGCCACCCGTGCCGCGGTCGAAGAGGGCATCGTGCCCGGCGGTGGCGTGGCCCTGCTGCGCGTGCTCAAGGGCCTCGAGGGCGTGACCGGTGACAACCACGACCAGGATGTCGGCGTGGGCATCGTCCGCCGCGCCCTGCAGGAGCCGCTGCGCCAGATTGTCTACAACTGCGGCGAGGACTCCTCGGTGGTTGTGAACAACGTGCAGTCCGGTGAGGGCAACTACGGCTACAACGCCCAGACCGAGGTCTATGGCGACATGGTCGAGATGGGCATCCTCGACCCGACCAAGGTCACCCGCACGGCGCTGCAGAACGCCGCTTCGGTGTCTGGCCTCATGATCACCACCGAGGCCATGATCGCCGACCATCCTGAGGAAAAGGATGACGGCGGTGGCGCCGGCATGGACGGCATGGGTGGCATGGGCGGAATGGGCGGCATGATGTAATCAGCCCCCGGCAGCCCGCCGGCCTGCTCCGTGGGCCGGTTTGCCAGCAAAGCCCCGCTTCGGCGGGGCTTTTTTGTGGGTTAAGGTAAACCCATGCATATCGAGACACTGCCCACTGCCCTGAAAACCGCGCTGGACGCCCTTCCCGAGCCCCTGGTCGCGCCGGTATCGACGGCGCTGGAGAGGTTGCCCGATGGCGCTATCCTTCCCACCGACGACACCGTGCTTGCCGAGTTGCCGCGCATCTGGGCGATGAGTGACTTCGCCGCCCGAGTCTGCGTGCGTGATGCGCAGGTTCTGACCGACCTTTGCGAAAGCGGTGACCTGGGACAGCCCTATCCCCGGGGCGGATTCCGCGAGCGTCTGCAGCAATCGCTAACGACAGTCGATGATGAAGCGGCATTCCACCGGGCCCTGCGACGCTTTCGCGAGCGCGAAATGCTGCGCATTGCCTGGCGCGATCTTGCCGGGCGCTGCGGGCTTGACGAGATATTGGCGGATCTCTCCGAACTGGCGGATGTGATCATCGACGAAGCCCTGGCGTGGCTTTATCCCCGGCTGTGCGCGCAGATTGGCACGCCCCGGGACAGCCAGGGCAATGCCCAGCAGATGATTGTTCTGGGCATGGGCAAGCTGGGCGGGCGCGAGCTCAATTTTTCGTCGGATATCGATCTGATCTTTGCCTTTCCCGAGCCGGGCTTTACCGACGCCGACAACCCCCGCGCCAACGAGCAGTTCTTTCTGCGGCTGGGCCGTTCGTTGATTGCCGCACTGGATCAGCAGACCGCCGATGGGCAGTGCTTTCGCGTGGACATGCGCCTGCGGCCCTACGGTGACAGCGGTCCGCTGGCGATGAGCGTGCCGGCCATGGAGCTCTATTTCCTGGAGCAGGGCCGCGAGTGGGAGCGCTACGCCCTGATCAAGGCGCGCACGGTGGCGGGCGATCAGCAAGCCGGCCAGGCGCTGCTCGACATGCTCTCGCCGTTCGTCTACCGGCGTTATCTGGACTATGGCGCGCTCGAGTCGCTGCGCTCGATGAAAGCCATGATCACCCGTGAGGTCCGGCGCCGGCGGCTGTCGGACAACGTCAAGCTTGGCCGCGGCGGCATTCGCGAGGTGGAATTCATCGCCCAGGCCTTCCAGCTGATTCGGGGGGGACAGGAGCCCTCGCTGCGCCAGCGCAGCCTTCAGCCGGTGCTGGCCTATCTGTGTGAGCAGGCGCTGATCCCCGAGCACGCCCAGCAGGATCTGACCGATGCCTATCGCTATCTGCGGCGCATCGAAAACCGTATTCAGGCCCTGCATGACCGTCAGGCGCACGACCTGCCCACCGACGAGGTCGACCGGGCGCGGCTGGTGCTGGCGATGGACGCGAGCGACTGGAGTGAACTGCATCGTGAGCTCGACAGCTGGCGGCTGCGAGTCCAGGGGCATTTTGATCAGGTCTTCGTCGCGCCGCAGCAGGAGGACGAAGCGGAGGTCACCGAAGCGCCGGATTTTGCCGATATCTGGCACGACGCGGTGGACGCGGCCGTCGCCCGCGAGATCCTGTCGGCGGCGGGGTACAGTGATCCCGCCAGCGCGTTGACCCTGATCGAGCGCTTCCGCGACGGGGCCCGCGTCCGCGCGCTGTCTGATCAGGGGCGCAAACGCCTGGATCGGCTCATGCCCATGTTGCTGGCGGCCATTCAGGGCACCGATTCGCCCGATGCCTCGGTCAGCCGGCTCCTGACCCTGCTCGATGGCATTGTCCGCCGGACCGCTTATCTGGCGCTGCTCAACGAGCATCCCATGGCGATCTCGCAACTGGTGCGGCTGGTGGGCAGCAGCCCGTGGATCGCCCGGTATCTGTCCGCCCACCCCATGCTGCTCGATGAGCTGCTCGACCCGCGCAGCCTGTATGCCCCGCTAAGCCGGGATGCCCTGGCCGCCGAGGCGGACAGCCGCATGGCAAGTGCCGATGTGGATGACCTCGAGCAGCAGATGGAGATCCTGCGGCAGTTCAAGCAGACCCAGGTGCTGCGGGTGGCGGCTGCTGACCTTGCTGGCGCCATCCCCGTGATGCTCGTCAGCGACTACCTCACCGATATCGCCGAGGTGATTCTGCAGCGTGTGCTGCACCTGGCCTGGCGGCAGGTGCGACAGCGCTATGGCGAACCGTTGCGCGAGGACGGCGAAGTGGCCGATTTCGGTGTCATCGCCTACGGCAAACTGGGCTCGCTGGAGCTGGGGTACGGCTCGGACCTGGATGTCGTGTTCCTGCATGACCCGGTGCCGGCGGGATCGGCCACCACCGGCGACAAACCGGTGGAACCGGCGGTGTTCTTCTCGCGGCTGGCGCAGCGCTTCATTCACATCCTCAACACCCTGACCCCGGGCGGCATCCTCTACGAGGTTGACACCCGTCTGCGCCCCAGCGGCCAGTCGGGACTGCTGACCACCAGCTTCGACGCGTTTGTCGAATACCAGCGCGGACGTGCCTGGACCTGGGAGCACCAGGCGCTGGTGCGGGCGCGGATGGTGGCCGGTGGCGAATCCCTGCGTCAGCGTTTCAGTCAGCTGCGGCGCGAGGTACTGACGCGCCCGCGACGCCGTGATGAACTGCGCGAAGAAGTGCGCCGAATGCGCGAGCGAATGCGCCGTGAACTGGGCTCGGGACGCCGCGATGCCTTTGATATCAAGCAGGATCGCGGCGGTATCGCGGATATCGAATTCATGGTTCAATACGGCACGTTGGCCGGGGTTCAACAGTACGCCGGCGTGTTGCGCTACACCGATAATATCCGCCTGCTCGACGAGCTTGAACGGGCGGGTGAATTGACCACCGAACAGGCCCGCATTCTGGCCGATGCCTATCGCCACTACCGCGGCCTTGTTCATCGATTGACCCTTCAGGAGCAGTCGGCGCGGGTTGCGCCGGAGACGGTCGAGGAATCGCGCGCGGCGGTGATCGGCGTCTGGAAGGCACTGATGGAATCGGGATCAGAGACAAACGCTGAGGAGAGCGGCTGATGAGCATGGCCGAACAGGACGGCTGGATCTGGATGGACGGCGAGATGGTGCCCTGGCGCGACGCCCAGGTGCACGTGCTGACGCATACGCTGCATTACGGCATGGGCGTATTCGAAGGCATACGCGCCTACAACACCCAGCAGGGTCCGGCGATTTTCCGGCTGCCGGAGCATGTCCGCCGGCTTTTCGACTCGGCCAAAATCCTTGGCATGACGCTGCCCTGGGATCCCGAAACGGTCCGTCAGGCCTGTGTCAGCGCCGTGCGCGAGAACGGGCTCGAGAGTGGCTATATCCGTCCCATGGCCTTTCTGGGAGCCGAGAGCATGGGGCTGCGGGCCGATAATCTGCAGACCCATCTGATCGTCGCCGCCTGGAGCTGGGGCTCGTACATGGGCGAAGAAAACATGGAGCGCGGCATTCGCGTGCGCACCTCGTCGTTCACGCGCCATCACGTCAACATCGCCATGTGCCGGGCAAAGGCCAACGGCCAGTACATCAACTCGATGATGGCGCTGCAGGAAGCCGTTGCCTGCGGCTATGACGAAGCCATGCTGCTCGACCCGGAAGGATTTGTCGCCGAAGGCTCGGGTGAGAACCTGTTCATGGTGCGCGACGGGGTGATCCATACCCCTGAACTGCATTCGGCGTTGGCCGGTGTCACCCGCGATGCGATCATGACCATTGCCAGGGAGGCCGGCTACGAGGTGCGCGAGCGTCGCATTACCCGCGACGAGGTCTATGTCTGCGACGAAGCGTTCTTCACCGGGACCGCCGCCGAAGTAACCCCGATCCGCGAGCTCGATAACCGGATGATTGGTGAAGGCCGGCGCGGGCCGATCACCACCGACGTCCAGAGCCGCTTTTTTGCCGCTGTCGAGGGACGCTCGGAAACGCACAACGACTGGCTGACCCGCGTCGTCTGAACAAGCGGCGCGGAACTGATTCGAGGAGGCTGAGGTGCCCGATCCACAGACCCATGACCGCAACGATCTGATCGCGCCGAATAGCGAAAACCGCTACGAGGTGACGGTGGACGACCTCCCGCTGTCCTGCCCGATGCCCGGCATGTACCTGTGGAACAGTCATCCGCGAGTGTACCTGCCGATCCACAAGACCGGCCACGCCAAATGCCACTACTGCGGTGCGGAGTACTTTATTCGCGACTTCGACCCGGACGATCCGGCACTGGCCGAACATCATCGCCGGGAGTGACTGACCCAGCGCCGTCCCCCGGCAACGACATGCCCCTGCGGGGTCGGGCAAGGGCAGTGAATACCGCGCTGCGCGCCCTGTCCCACCTGTCCCTGCCCGCCTTGCACCGCCTCGGCAATGCCGCGGCGTGGCTGACTGAGCGTCTCGGTCGCGAAGAGTGGCACGTTGCGCGGGTCAATGCTGATCTGTGCTTCCCCGATTGGTCCGAGGCCGAGCGCCGGCAGCTGGCACGCGCGGCGCTGCGCGAGAATGCGCGGGGACTGGTGGAGCTGGCCGCCGCATGGCAATGGCCCGTCTCTCGCGTGTTGGGGCTGATCGAGTCGGTGGAGGGGGCCGACGTGGTGGATGACGCCCTTGCCGAGGGGCGCGGCCTGCTTGTGATCGCCCCGCATCATGGCGCCTGGGAAGTGCTGCAGATGTGGCTTGCCCAGCGCGTGCGGCTGAATGCGCTGTATCGGCCGCCGCGGTGGAAAGAACTCGAGGCCCTGCTCAATCGCGGCCGCTCGCGCAGTGGCGCGGTTTTCTGGCCGGCGCGTGCTTCGGGCATCCGGGCGCTGTTCAAGGCCCTCAAGGCGGGCGAGGCCGTCGGGGTTTTGCCCGATCAGTCGCCGCCGGGCGAGGGCGTATTCGTGCCGTTTTTTGGCCGCCAGGCCAAGACCATGACATTGTTCGGCAAGCTCGCCGAGCGCACCGGTGCGCCGGTGGTGATCGGCTGGGCCGAGCGGCTTGAGGGGGGCGCTGGATTTAGGCTGCACTGGCAGCGGGTGACCGAGCCGGTGGGGGATCCTGATCCGGAAGTGGCTGCGGCTGCGCTCAATCGGGCCATTGAGGGGGTTGTTCGGTTAAAGCCGGCGCAGTATCAGTGGACATACCGGCGCTTTTCGAGGCGGCCGGAAGGGTGGGTTAATCCGTATGAGTGAGAGTGATTGCTTGGCGGGTTTCCAGAAGCGTTATCAAAGGGGTAATCCGTGATTGTTGTAACTGGTGGCGCCGGCTTTATCGGCAGCAACCTTGTTCATGGCCTTAATGCGAGAGGTCGCGAGGACATTGTTGTTGTCGATGATCTTACTGATGGCCGTAAGTTTCTAAATATCCGTGATGCGTCCATCGCCGATTATCTGGACCAGGACGAGTTTCTCGACTGGCTAGTCGAGAATGGCGATGATCGTGTCGACGCGGTCTTCCATCTTGGCGCCTGCTCCGACACCACGGAGTGGAACGGGCGCTACATGATGGAAAACAACTTCGATTATTCAAAGCAAGCGCTCAACCTATGCCTTGTCTATCAGGTGCCGTTTATCTATGCCTCGTCAGCAGCAGTCTATGGCGGCGGTACTGATTTCACAGAACAGATCGGTCGCGAACGGCCGCTGAATGTCTATGGCTATTCCAAGGCTCTGTTCGATCAGTACGTAGAACGGTTGATGCCGCAGGCCGAAAGCCAGGTTGCCGGGCTTCGCTACTTCAACGTCTATGGGCCCCGTGAGCAGCATAAGGGCGGCATGGCGAGTGTGGCCTATCACCACCGGCAGCAGTTGCAGGAAAGCGGGCGGGTCAAGTTGTTTGAGGGCTGTGATGGGTACGGTAACGGCGAGCAACGCCGGGACTTTGTTCATGTTGACGATGCTGTGAGCGTCAATCTCTGGCTGCTGGATAACCCGTCGGTGAATGGCGTCTTCAATTGCGGGACCGGCCGGTCAGAGCCGTTTAACCACGTTGCCGAGGGCGTAACGGGGTACTTTGGAAAGGGCGAAGTCGAATATATTCCGTTCCCCGCCCACCTTGAGGGGCGGTATCAGAGCTATACCCAAGCGGATATCTCGAAACTGCGTGAGGCGGGATACTCTGGGGAATTCAGGGACGTACGAACCGGGGTGAGGGATTATATGGCTTGGCTGGACAAGTCGTAACGGATCTAACCCATGCGCATCATCCACGTGACTGATCGGCGGTTTCCGCCCCAGCCTGATCAGGGCGGTGCGCCGCAGTCGCTTGCAAGTCTTGTCCACGCTCAACGCGAAGACGGGCATGACGTTCGGGTGGCGACGACCGCGGATTGTGCCGCCGATGGTGTGCATTGTCTGACCCATGGCGAGAACTGCGCTGAGGATTTGCTCGCGCTTGTCGAGACGCATGGGGCGGAAGTTGTCCACTTTCATGCTCTGGTCCCGGAATTACAGCCGGCTGTCTCTTTGACGGGGCTGCCCTCGGTCGCTCATGTGCGTGGCACCCATCTGGGGCGGCCGGTTGATGC
>Ga0207714_1000536_pt1 | contig 25804 bp, 25 predicted proteins | sample PonA232FremontCA_2_FD_187270 | JGI IMG/M metagenome (GOLD analysis project Ga0207714, IMG submission 187270) | Marine sediment microbial community from Fremont, CA, USA - Pond A23 Sediment 2 (SPAdes) | ecosystem: Environmental > Aquatic > Marine > Unclassified | place: USA: Fremont, California...
TCGATCACGTCGTCGGCATCCATACGGCCGACGAGGACGTAGAGACCGAGGAAGTTCTGCCCGTCGTGCTGGTCGTGGACGCCGATGTAGTCGCCGGCGGCGTCGGCGCGGCCGGCGTTGTAGTCGTACTCGTCGCGAAGGCCCTCGCCGGCGGTCGGGAGTTCGTAGTCGACGTATTCGTCCTGCAGGACCGAGCGCACTTTCTCCGGCCCCCACTCGTCGACGAGGAACTTGATGCGGGCGTTGAATCGGTCCTCGCGGTCGCCGTAGTCGCGGAAGAGCGCGGAGAGCCCCGCGGCCACGTCCGTGGCGTTCTCGGGGCGGCAGAAGACGTCGATATCGCGGGCGAAACGGGGTTCCTTGCGGGCGAGGCCGCCACCGACGTTGACGTTGAAGCCGGCGACCTCCTCGCCGTCGAGTTCCTTCACGGCCGGTTCGAAAGCGAGGTCGTTGATGTCGCCCTGTCCGGAGCCGCGGCGGTCGCCGGTCATCGCCACCTTCCACTTTCGGGGCAGGTTGGAGTAGAGGTCGTTGCCCTTGAACGTCTCGTGGAGTTCCTGTACGATGGGCCAGACGTCGATCAGTTCGTCGGCGTCGCGGCCGGCGACGGGCGAGCCGACGATGTTGCGCCAGGAGTCGCCACACGCCTGAATCGTCGAGAGACCGACCGACTCCAGTTCGTCCCAGATGTCCGCGATGTCCTCGACTTTGATCCAGTGGAGCTGGATCGACTGCCGAGTGGTGAAGTCGGCGTAGGCGTCGCCGAACTCGGGGTTCTCGACGGGGCCGGTGGCGTACTCCTTGGCCACCTCGCCGACGGTCCGGAGCTGTTCCGGCGTCATCCGGCCCATCGGCGTCCCGATGCGCATCATGAAGTAGCTCTCCTGGCCCTTCCGCTGGTGGTACAGGCCCCACCACTTGAACCGCTCGAACCAGGCGTCGTGTTCGTCCTCCGGGATGGCGTCCCAGCCCTCCTCGGCGAACCGCAGGAGATGGTCGCGTATCTCCATCCCGTAGGTTTCGTCCTTCCAGCGTTCGACCTTGCTCGGCATGGCGAGCTAGAATAGACGCGAACATATACCATCGGCCACGCCGTCAACCTTCCCCGGCTCTCCGGGGACCCGACAAACGTTGCCGCTATCGGCGAAGCGGCGTCGCGGGTCGAGACCGGCGACCCGGGACGTGGACGCTCTCGGGCACGACGGGGCGGAACGCGCCGGTTTCGGGGTCGACGCGACCGAGGGTGAGCCAGTCCGTGACACCGCTCGCGCCGCATTGGATACACTGGCCGGCGACCCGCGCCTCCACGTCGGCGCCGTCGGGGGCCACCTCGACGAACCCCTCGGCGAGGAAGTCGGCGAGCCGGCACGGGCAGAAATCGTGGCGAGCGAGCCGCCAGAGGTCGCTGACGTTCACCTCGCGGGAGTCGTTGACGCTGACCCACGCCCCGTCGTCGAGCTGGTGAACCGAGGTTGTCATAGCCGCCGATACAGCCCCGACGGCGGTAAGCCCGTCGGCGGCTGCGACGCTTGCCGGTCCTCGGACGCGAAGTCGGGGGGAGATTCGGCCGTGATCGACAGACTGAAGCGGGATTCGTCCCGAAACCGTCCGTCACGGATAGCGGAAAGGACCGCCCCAATACGGGAGAACGGGTAGCAATTATGCCCGAACACGGCCTTATGCGGGCGTACGCGCTACGGGTGTTCGATGACCGAGAACAGCGAGGTTGTGACGACGCCGTCGGAAGAACCCGCCGACGACGAGGCTGCGGACGCACGGAACCATCTCGCCGACGTCGAAGCCGGGGCCGGCTGTACCGAGATCTGGGAGCATCTGAGCGAAACGCGCGACGACGCCGAGGAGAACTGATCAGCCGTCTATCCTCCGTGCTCGCTCTCCGCCCGCAGAAGCGCCGCGACCCGCTCACGGATCGCCGCGTGGAACCGGTCGCTCGCGTAGCGGTCCCGCGAGAGCGTGGGGCGGGCGTCGGCCTCGATAGCCGCGGCGACCGTCGCCACGGCGTCGGGCGTCGAGTCGAACAGTCGGTCCGACCGGCCGTCGAGCACCTCCCGCTGGCCGCCGGCGTCGGGCGCGAACGCCACCATCCCCGCGGCGACGTACTCGGCGACCGCCATCCCGAAGTGCTCCTCTGGCTTGCAGTTCAGGCCGTAGCGGTGGGTGGCGAGTAGCTCCGTCACCCGCTCGCGGGGTGCGTCGCAGTCGAGGTGGACGTACGGTCGGTCGGCGGCCGCGGCCGTCACCCGCCGGGCGTAGTCGGTGTAGATGGTCGACGACGAGCCGACGAGGTGGAGATGCAGGTCGTGTCCCCGGGCGCGGACGCCGTCGACGACGTCGATGGCCCGGAGCGGTCGCTTGTCGGGGGCAAGACGGCCGAGGACGACGACGCCGGCCTCCCGGTCGGCCCACGGCCGCGGGGTCGGAACGGGGTCGACCGGCGGGTACAGTACGTCGGGGCGCCGCCCGTAGATGGCTTCGACGGCGTCGGCCGTCCACGCGGAGTTGGCGAGGAGGCGGGCGTCGGCCGGGAGCCGTCGGTCGCCGACGCCGGCCAGCCGACTCCACAGCAGGTCGAGACGGGGCGTCCCGCCGGCCGGGGCGTCCCGGAGATTGAACTGCGGGAAGTGGACGTACTGGAGCGAGGGGAGAGGGAGGTCGAACTCGTTGGCAGTGCTGACGGCGGCGTCGAAGTCGGCGGCGTGGGGCGCAAAGAGGCGCCGGAGCAGGACGCTCCGCGCCGCCAACTGTGGCCCGTACCGGTCGGGGAGAGCGTCGAAGGTTCGGCAGACCGCATCGGTCCCGCGGGGTCGGTGGACCGCCACGTCGGCGTCGGTGTCGAAGAGCGCGTTGAGGTCCGCGAGCGACGAGCGCGAGAGCGTGACCAGCGTCACGTCGTGGACGGCCTGGAGCGCCTCGCAGACGTGGAGGCAGACGGCGTCGGCACCGCCGCGGCCGTCGAGCGTGTTGTGGAGGACCGCCACCCGTGCCATGCCCGCCCGTCGGGGGGCGACCGTCTTATACTGCCGGCTGTAAGTCGACCAAGATCCCCGTCACTCCGGGGTGACGGGGATCTTGAAACAGCTACAGCCGGCAGTATCAACTTCCCTCCGGCGCGGGACTTTTTACCACAGCACCCCGCCGAAGGGTATGGAGTGTGCGTTCGTGGGGTGTGGGGCGGTCGCCCGGAAGTACGCCGCCACGCTCGACGGCTCGGCGCTCGCGGCGACGGCGGTCTGTGACCTCGATTCCGACCGAGCCGCCGACTTCGCGGCCGACCACGACGCCGTGGCGTACACCGACCTCGACGCGATGCTCGACGCCGAGGCGGTCCCGTTCGTCCTGAACCTCACGAGCCACGACGCCCACGCCGCGGTGACCGACCGCGCCCTGCGGGCGGGGCGACACGTCTGGAGCGAGAAACCGCTCGCGCTCGACGGCGACCGGGCGCGGGAACTGGTCGCCCTCGCCGAGCGTCGGGGGCTGGCGCTCGGCTGTGCGCCCATCAACGCCGACTCCGAGGCCCAGCGCCACGTACGGACGGCACTCGCGGACGGCCGCCTCGGGAGAGTGCGGCTGGGCTACGCCCACGCCCACGTCGGTCGGGTGACCGCGTGGCACGACGACCCCGACGCCTTCCTCCGGGTCGGCCCGCTGTACGACGGGGCGGTCTACCCCCTGACGCTCCTCGTGGCGTGGTTCGGCCCCGTCGAGCGGGTCCGGGTCGCCGACGCCGCCGACCCGTGGCCGGACCGCGAGGCGAAGCGCCCGGCACGCCCGAGCCACGTCGAGGCGACGCTCGAGTTCGCGGACGGCCCGCTGGTCCGCCTGACCGCGAGTTTCTACGCGCCCCACCGGAGTCGGGAGTTCACCAGTCTCGAACTCCACGGCGACGACGGCTCGCTCTACCTCGACGACGCCGGCGACCTCGGCGGCGAGGCGGGCCACCGCGTCGCCTTCGGGCGCGAGGGCCGGGAGTACACGCCGATGCCCCTCCAGGGGCCGTCTCGGCGGACCCCCTACCTCGCCGGGCCGGAGCGTCTGGCGGTGAGCGTCCGGCGAGGGCGGCCCGACCGAGCGTCGGCGCGGCGGGCGAGCCACGTCGTCGCCGTCTGTAACGCGGTCGAGCGGGCGGCGACGACGGGAGGGAGCGTCGCCGTCACGGACCCCGGTATCGACCGACCCGACCGACGGCGGGTGGCGTGGGGCGGCGCGGGCGGCGCGGGCGGCGCCCCACACCCGCCCGACGCCGCACTCCGCTTGCCGCCGGTCGGCTTCGGCTGTTCGCGCTACCGCGACGGCGAGTACGTCGACCGCCGGGACTCCATCGCGACGGCGCTCGACGCCGGTTACCGCTTCCTCGACTCCGCGGAGCTGTACGGCAACGAGGCGCGGATCGGCGAGCTACTGGCGGCGCCGGGGAGTCCGGATCGCGACGCGCTCTTTCTCGCGAGCAAGGTCTGGAACACGAACCACGGCCACGTCGCGGAGGCCTGCAAGACGACGCTCGATGCGTTGGGCGTCGACGCCCTCGACTGCTACCTGCTCCACTGGCCCGAGGCGTGGGCGTACACCGGCCCCCTGCGCCGCCTCGCCGAGTTGCCGGTCGAGCGCCAGGAGGCGCTCGCCTTTCCCGAGGACGACGACGGCGAGCGGGCGACGGCCGACGTGAGTCTGGAGGCGGCGTGGCGGGAGCTAGAATCGCTGTACGACCGCGGCCACACGGCGTCGCTCGGCATCTGTAACGTCGACCACGAGACGCTCTCGCAGGTCGTCGAGTTCGCGCGGATCCCGCCGGCGGTCGTGCAGGTGGAACACCACCCCTACCGGCCCCGGAACGAACTGGTGTCGTGGTGTCACGAGCGGGGCATCCGGGTGGTCGCTCACTCGCCGCTGTCGGCGCCGGACCTCCTCGACGAACCTGCGGTTCGGGAGACGGCGGCGGAGCTGGGCGTCTCGCCCGCGGCGGCCGTCGTCGCGTGGAACGTCGACCGGGGCGTCATCCCCATCCCGTCGAGCACCGATCCCGACCACGTCGTCGAGAACCTCGCGGCGGCGGGCCGTCGCCTCACGGACGCGGAGCGTGAGCGCCTGGCGGCCGTCGAGGATCCGGAGTTCGAACGATGAGCGGGGAGAACGTCTACGAGCGGCGGGAAGTGGCGGCGACGGCGACGATAGGGGCGGCCGCCGTTGCCGCCGCCGTCGGGGGGTGGACGCTCGTCGCCGACGCCGCCTCGCACGACGCGGCGAACCGTTGGGTGCTGGTCGCCGGGGCGGTGCTGGCGTACGAAGTCGCCTTCCTCGCGTACCACCTCGACGCCGACGGCGGCTCGGCGTTCGCTCCGCCGAACTTGGTCACGCTGGTCCGCGGCGGGCTGTACGCCGCGACGGCGGGGTTCCTGTTCGTGGCGGCGGAACCGACGATACGGTGGGCGCCCGCGGCGTGTTACGGGGTGGGCGTCGTCCTCGATTACGTCGATGGAAGCCTCGCCCGGCGGACCGGACGGACCACGGAACTCGGGACGAAACTCGACCTCGCGTTCGACACCCTCGGCTTCCTCGTCGCGCCGCTGGTGGCCGTCGCGTGGGGGCGGCTCCCGGTCGCGTACCTCTCGCTCTCGGCCGCGCGATACGTCTACCGTGCGGGGATCGGGTGGCGAACGCGCCGCGGGCTGCCGGTCGGTGATCTGCCCCCGAGCCGGATTCGCCGCCCGCTGGCCGCGCTCCAGATGGGCTTTATCGCCGTCGCGCTGGCGCCCGTCCTGCCGGTGTCGGCCCTCCACCCACTCGCCGTCGTCGTCGCCGCGCCGTCGCTGGCGGTGTTCGCGCGGGACTATCTGGTCGTCACGGGGCGGCTGTAGTGGCGATCCGACGGCGTTGCACGGCCGATCGCACGCCGTACGCTCGGCCGTGCAGACGGTGTCGGTCGCTACGATAGCGTCGACGCCGTCGGCCGCGTCGAAGTCGACCGACGAGGGCGGCAGTATGAAGTGAGCCGCGCCGCTAGAGTGAGCGTGACAGGGAGCGTCGAGGACAATCGAGGCGGAGCCGACCCGCCGACGAGCGGCCGGTCACTCTACTTCGCCGGCCCCCGAACGGTACGGATCGAATCGGAGACGGTGCCCGACCCCGACCCGGACGAGGTACTCGTCGAGGCGCGCGTCTCGGCGGTGAGTTCGGGCACCGAACTCCTGATCTACCGGGGCGAGATGCCCCAGGATCTCCCAGCCGACGAGAACATCGACGCTCTCGCCGGCGACCTCACCTACCCGCTCAAATACGGCTACGCGACGGTCGGTGACGTGGCCGCGACGGGGGCGGACGTCGACGACGACTGGCAGGGACGGACGGTCTTCGCGTTCAACCCCCACGAGAGCCACTTCACGGCGGACCCGGCCGCCCTCGTGCCCGTCCCGACGGACGTGCCGCCGGCGACGGCGGCGCTGCTCCCCACTGCCGAGACGGCGACGACGCTCGCCATGGACGGTCGGCCACGGGTCGGCGAGCGGGTCGTCGTCTTCGGCGCGGGGATGGTCGGCCTCGTCACGACGAGCATCCTCGCCGAGTTCCCGCTGGAGCGGCTGACGGTGGTCGAACCCGTTCCCCACCGGCGGGAGATGGCGGCGACCCTCGGCGCCGACGAGACGCTCGCGCCCGAGCGGGCGGCACGGATCGGAACGCGGGGCGACCCACCCGGAGCCGACTTGGCGTACGAACTCTCCGGGCAACCCTCGACGCTGGACGACGCCATCGACGCCGTCGGCTACGACGGCCGGGTCGTCATCGGATCGTGGTACGGGCGCAAACGCGCCGAGACGGACCTCGGGGGCTTCTTCCACCGCAATCGGATCGACGTCTCGTCGAGTCAGGTGAGCACGCTCGCGCCCGACCTGCGGGGGCGGTGGACGAAAGAGCGGCGGATGGGGACGGCGTGGGAGCGCCTGCGCGACGTTCCCACCGACCGCCTCGTGACCCACCGCGTCCCCCTCGCGGACGCCGCCGAGGCCTACCGCCTGCTCGACGGGGGGCCGGAGAACGCGTTGCAGGTACTCTTGACCTACGAGTAGCGACACGCGGCCGACAGTATAAGTCGATCCCGAGCCACGAACGGGTATGTACCGGCTCTCGGTCTCGCGGGACTTCGTCGCCCAGCACTTTCTGACCGTCCCGAACCCCGGTCCGGAGGGGGAGGTTCACAGCCACCACTTCGAGGTGGCCGTCCGCCTCGCCGGGCCCGAACTGAACGAGTACGGCTACCTCGTCGACATCGACGCCGTGAACGACGCGCTCGACGCCCTCGAAGACCGGTATCGCGACGCGCTCCTGAACGACCTGCCGGAGTTCGAGGGGCAGAACCCGAGCGTCGAGCGGTTCGCCCGCCTGTTCGGCGACCGGTTCGTCGAGCGCGTGCCCACCGAGGTGCCCACGGAACTGACCGTCCGGATGTGGGAGGACGAGGACGCGTGGGCGAGCCACGAGCGCACCCTTCCATGAATCACGCCGACGGGGGGTATCTCGAAGCGAAACGGACGGTGGACGACCGGGCGCTCGACCGGCGCGTCCGCGACCGGTTCCTCGACGAACTCCCCGAAGCACCGCGGATCCGCGAGGCGGCCGCCGGGACGGGCGTCACGGTCCCGCGACTGCTGGACTGGGGCGTCACCGCCGGCGACTACGTGGGCGTCGACCGCGACGGCGACGTGATCGCACTGGCCCGGGAGCGACGGGCGAGCGAGTGTGGCGGCGCCCCGGCCGAGGCCGGGTTTCGGGTCGACGACCTGACCGTCCGGTTCGAGCGGGGGGACGCGCTGACGGCGTTCGCGGGCGACGACGCCGACTGCGTCGTCGCGCAGGCGTTTCTCGACTTGGTGTCCGTCGACGACGCGCTGGACGCCTTCGCCGATGCCCTTCGGCCGGGAGGAGTGGTGTACGCGCCGATCACCTTCGACGGCGAGACGGCCTTCCAGCCCGACCACCCGGCCGACGACGCCGTCGTGGCGGCGTATCACGACGCTATGGACGCCGAACCGGGGCGGGACAGCCACGCCGGCCGCCACCTGCTCGACCGGTGTCGGGCGCGGGACGGCGACCTACTCGCCGTCGGCGCGTCGGACTGGGTGGTCTACCCGCCCTATCCCGCCGACGAGCGAGGGTTCCTCGCGACGATCCTGGCGTTCGTCGCGGACGCGGTCGAAGAACGGGTCGATGGGGCCGACGACTGGCTCCGGACCCGTCGCCGCCAACTCGACGCCGACGAACTGAGCTACGTCGCCCACGGCTACGACGTCCTCTATCGCGTCCCCGAGTAGCGCGGTCCGACGCCGCCGATCGTCCGTTCGGAGACGCGGAAGGTGGCCGCCCCCGACGAACCCGTCCGGCTCGACGACGGACGGGGGCCGGCGGGTCGATTCGGCGGGGACGAACCGAAATCGAGCGGTCGCTCCGGGGGGGCACAGCGCGTCACACGTCGAAGGGAAGTTACCGACGGGGGGCGAGGGAGGCGTAGATCGAGCAGTCGCCGAGCGGCGCCCGGAGCGTGGCGACGAACAGGACCGGAAACATCGCGGCCGCGGCCGTGGCGGCGGCGGCCGGGCCGAGAACGTTCGCGGCGAGGACGACGACGGCGGCCGTGGTCAGCATCACTGCACCGAGCACGACTCGGCTGTCGTCTCCGTCCCCACCGACCGCAGTATCCCACTGGTTCAGGTTGTCGACGGCGGCCATGGTTCTTCTAGCAAATTATGGGGGGGATCCAAATATATTTATCGAGGTAATAATCGACCGTGATTAAAATGAACGATACTGAACGATTCTGCCGGTAAACTACACGATCGTTACTGAGAGAATCGGCTCGCGGGCGGCGTCGGGCGTGGCCAGGAGGGGGCGCTCAGGGATCGAAACTTGCCATGTAGGAGACGTGGAGGTAGTAAAACAGCAACATGCCGCCGATCCAACTGAGGATGCCGTAGGCGACGTACGCGAGGGAGGGGAGTTCGAGGTAGAAGTACATGTACGACCCGATCAGGAGGTAGACGGCGACGAAGACGCCGAGGAGACGGATGCCGCGACGCGAGACCTGTTGTTTCGGATTGACCATAGACATCTGACGCTGACCGTACTCGGCGGCCCCGCTCATTAAAGACGAAAGTTCATGCAAAATATGCGACTGGCGCCGGCACTATATGAGGGAGCGGTCAACGACCGGTATGATTCGTGTAGGCGTCAACGGGTACGGTACCATCGGCAAGCGCGTTGCCGACGCAGTGAACTCGATGCCCGACATGGAACTCGTCGGCATCGGCAAGGCCAGTCCGAACCACACGGCCGACGCGGCGGCGGAGCGTGGCTACGACATCTACGTCCCGGACGGCCGCGAGGACCGCTGGGACGACGTGGGGATGGCCGTCGCGGGCGACATCGGGGACCTCATCGACGCGAGCGACATCGTCGCCGACGCGACGCCGGCCGGGATGGGCGCGGAGTACCGCCCTATCTACGAGGAACACGACACGCCCGCCCTCTTCCAGGGCGGCGAGGGCGCGGACGTGGCCGAGGCGAGTTTCACCGCCCGCGCCAACTACTCCGAGGCGACCGACAAGGACTACGTGCGCATCGTCTCCTGTAACACGACGGGCCTGAACCGGATGTTCGCGCCGCTCCACGAGGAGTACGGCGTCGAGCGCGCGTCGATCACGCTCGTGCGCTGTCGGGGCGAGCACGCCGTCATCTCGGCCGATCCGGTCGGCCTCCCCTCCCACCACGGCCCGGACGCGCTCGAAGTCATCCCGGACATGGGCCCGGTCATGACGATGGGGATGAAGGTGCCGACGGTTCGCCACCACTTCCACGGCATCAACGTGGAGCTCGACGCGGAACCGAGCGCCGAAGAGGTCCGCGACCTGCTCGCCTCCCAATCGCGCATCCACGTCGTCGACGGCGACCTGGGCATCGACTCCGGGTGGGAACTGCAGGAGTTCGCCCTCGACCGAGGCCGCGACCGGATGAACCTCTACGAGAACCAGATCTTCGAGGACGCGATCACGGTAGACGGCCCGCAGCTCCACCTCTTCCAGTCCATCCACCGCGAGAGCGACGTGGTGCCGGAGAACGTGGACGCCATCCGCGCGATGATGGGCGAGGCCGACGCCGAGGAGAGCATCGAACTGACGAACGACGTGATGGGCATCGGCGATATTTAAATGGCGAACGAAACCGAGACGGTCGACGAGGCGTTGGAACCGGGCACGGAACTCACGACGGGCTACGGCTCGAGTCCGGGCGTCGCGACGGGTCCCGTGAAGATCATCGAGGACATCGAAGAGGCCGACCGGATCGACGAGGGCGACGTCATCGTCACCGAGATGACCGCGCCCGACATGGTGCCCGCGATGAAACGCTCGGCGGGTATCCTCACCGACGAGGGAGGGATGACCTCCCACGCGGCCATCGTCTCGCGCGAACTCGGCGTGCCGGCTATCGTCGGCTGTGGCGACGCGACGGACGTACTCACAGACGGCCAGCGGGTGACCCTCGACGGGCAGAAGGGAACGGTGGTCGTCGCCGACCAAGGCGTCGAGGGCGCCGAACCCGAAGGGAGCCACGAGGCCGAAGGCGGTAGCGGCGGCCCACCCACCACGGCCACCGAGGTCAAGGTGAACGTCTCCATCCCCGACGCGGCCCAGCGGGCGGCCGACACCGGCGCCGACGGCGTGGGGCTCCTCCGGCTGGAACACATCTTGCTCTCGACGAGCAAGACGCCCGAAAAGTACGTCGCCGACCACGGCGAGGAGGCGTTCGTCACGGAGATCTCCGAGGAGATCCGGAAGGTGGCGGACGCGTTCTACCCGCGGCCGGTCCGAACCCGGACCCTCGACGCGCCGACGGACGAACTCGCGGAGCTGGAGGGTGGCGAGAGCGAACCCCACGAGCACAACCCGATGCTCGGCTACCGCGGCATCCGCCGATCGCTGAAGGAGCCCGAGATGGTCAAACTCGAACTGCGGGCGTTCAAGCGCCTGCAGGACATGGGCTACGACAACGTCGAGGTCATGTTCCCGCTGCCGAACGACGCCTCGGACGTGCGGCGGGCACGGGAGCTGATGGACGAGGTCGGCATCGACCGGGAGAAACACGACTGGGGGGCGATGATCGAGACGCCGGCCAGTATCCGCGCCATCGACGAGATCATCGACGAAGGCATCGACTTCGTCGCCCTCGGTACCAACGACATCGTGCAGTTCATGCTCGCGGTCGACCGCAACAACGCGCAGGTCGCCGACCGCTTCGACGACTTCCACCCGACGATCCTGGAGGCGATGGCCGAGGTCATCGAGGCGTGTAACGAACACGGCGTGGACACGACGATCACCGGCCAGTCCGGCTCCCACCCGGACATGGCGAAGTTTCTCGTCGAGAAGGGGATCACCTCCCTCTCGTCGAACATCGACGCCGTTCCCGAGGTGCGACGGGTCGTCGCCCGCGCCGAGCGGAAACTCCAGCTCGGCGAGGCGCGGAACCACGTCGACGACCCCGGACCGCGACTCGGGTGAGCGCGGCCCGCGGCCGGCTACGCCCGAAGCGGGAGGGTCTCCCGCCCGGTGACACGAACCGTCTTTCCGAGGAGTCCGGGACGGGAGGCCCGTAGCGTGAACGAACAGTGTAACCGCTCCGGAAGCGGGGCCGCACCCGGATCGAAGACGGCGGGTATCTCGACGGTCCCCTGCGTCTCGACGGTTCGGAGTTCGACGGTCGTCCGGCGAACGTCCCCGCGGATGTCGTAGTACGTCGAGAACCCCTCCCACCCCCCTGGCGGGGCGACCCGCACGCTGTGGTGGAGCGTCGCCTCGTACGTCGGCGGCGGCCACAGTCGGAACCGGACCCGGTCGAGCCGGTAGCCGCGGTACGGCTCGCTCGCGGCGATGCCGCCGACGGTCGAGTCGAACGTAAGCCGTAGGGCCGGCGGGAGCGAGGCTCGTCGGAGGCGACGGTCGACCGCGACCCCGGCGTAGCCGAGTCCGTCACGGTCGCCGTCGCGGGGCGGATACTGCCAGCGTATCTCCTCGCCGCCCTCGACGGTCGATTCGGCGTCGAGGCGTTCGGCTCGGCCGGGGAGTCGACCGCTACAGCCGCCGAGACTCCCGAGAATCGCCGTTCCCAGTCCCGCGAGCACGTGCCGTCGCGAGCATCCGTCGGAACGCGTGGAGGGCATCGTGTCGCTCGCCGGTTACGGGAGCGACGAGCAAGTATCCAGCGTTCCCGCGGGCGGTGTCGCCACTGGGCGGCGTGAGTGCGGTCGAAGAAGGAACGCGGACGGGGCGATCCCGTCGGACGAGCGGCCGCTTACGGAGATTCAAGAAGAAAGCCCCGTGCTTTAGTGCGGGAATGAATCCGACAACCTCTCCACAAACTATGTTCGACACCCTGAACGGCTGTTTTAAGTAATCAAACACCGTATCAACAGGTATCCCAGGCGGCACGCCCGCCCACCTAATCGGACAATATCGGGATTCCCCGATTCCAAGCAGAAGGACCCCCCCTTCTGTGCCGGAACACGGGGTGCAGTCAGCAAAAGTATCTCCGAATCCCATGCCGGGATAGGAGTAACGGCTGGTTGGCACAGCCAGTAGTTGTCCTTCGAGGCGACTGCAAAGCTTAAACATCCCAACCCAGCGGTGCGATGCCGTGGGAATCCTCGCCCTTCAGGGCGGGGAGGATGTCAAAGCAGGCCGACGATCGTCTCGATGGAGCCGCGAGCCTCCCAGAGACCGGACACGATCATGACGACGCCCGCGAAGACGGCGAGGGCGACGGCCCACTTTCGGACCGGGGAAAGCGAGTCGATGTCGATGTCGAAGGACATGTACATCACGGAGAGATACATGAGCCCGATGGCGGGCGCGAACAGCGCGCCGGAGAGGGCAAAGAGGATCAGCGGCGCCTCGATGAAGAGGTTGAGCGACAGCGGAATCGCCGCGAACAGGACGATGGTCGCCCGGAACGTCGTGTCGCGGGTGATGTTGTAGGTGTCGAAGAGGCCGTGGAGCGCGAAGGCGTCCTCCCAGAGGCGGGACATCCCGTACAGCGGGCCGATCAGCGTCGAGAACAGCGCGGCGACGGTGGTCAGCAGGAACAGGATCGCGGACCACTCGCCGAACTGCGTCGTGAAGATGGCGGCCATCTCCGGGATGACGGTGAAGCCGCTCGGCTGGATACCCTGCACGTGCAGGGTCGCGGCGGCGGCCGTCCACATGAAAAAGGAGAAGACGGCCAGGATGACCGAGGAGAGGAGGTTCTGCCAGAGGACGATGTCGCCCCAACCCTTGAGGCGGGAGACCTCCTCGTCGGTGAGGTCGTACTTGTCGATCTCGACGCCGTCGTCGAGCGGTTCGAACATTCCCATGACCTTGTCCTTCGCGAACCAGACGTAGGAGACGGTCGGACCGAAGCCGGCACCGATCCAGCCGAACATGGTCAGGATGAACGCCATGCCGCCGACGCCGAGGCCGTCGACACGGCCGGGCATGGACGGGACGAGGCCGGACGCGAGGTTCGGCGCCCAGACACCGGCGGTCTGGAGCGAGACGAACGCGATCAGGATGAGGAAGATCCACAGCAGCGACGTGGCGAGCTTCTCGATCAGACCGTACGAGCGGACGCCGACGACGAGGAGGCCGGCTGCGACCGTGATGAGCATCCAGCCGGTCGTGCCAATGGCCGGCAGCAGTGAGTTGAACGCGCCGGCGGTCTCCCCGAGGTGGCCCGAGAGGCCGATGGCGTAGATGAGGCCGCCGAGGAACACGTAGTAGAAGATCCACTTCAGCGCCCAGCTACGTTCGTAGAGCGCGTCGAGGAACGTGTCGCCGGTCATGACGCCGTAGCGGACGAGGTAGTACTGGCCGAAGATCTTCGTGAACGTGATCAGGGGGATGAGCCAGATACCCTCCATGCCGAGGTAGGCGCCGCCGAGTGGAACGCTCAGCACCTCACCGCCGCCGATCTGCGAGGCCGTGAACACCCACGCGGGCCCCATGTAACTGAGGAACTCCTTGATCGACGACGGCGGCTCGGAGATTCGATGCTCCGTCGCGTCGGCCGTGCCGGTGCTCACGTCGGATCACCGCCCGTCCGTGGGGAGCATGGCTGGAGCTGCGCGATACGTCCGGAGGTGCCGAGATAGCTCGGCGTGGAGATGAGTCGTGATGGTCTCTGCCGCATGTCCAAACCGATGAAAGCTAGTGACTATCCTATAAATGAGGAAAGGCGCACTTTTTGCATGATTTATCATGAACCCCATATTCCTTAAGGGTCATTTAATATTCGCTCGGGACGGCGGATCGCCCGACTGCAGTACGATACGCCGTCTTCGGAGACTCGGTGGGTCCGGCCGCGGGCAGTAACGAATGACGCGGTCGAAAGTGCTTTAATTATCGTTAGGAATTACTGTTCGTATGGTGATACTGACAGCCATTGACAGGGACCCCGGCTGCAAAGGGGTCGTCGAGACGGCGTACGAACTCGCGACGAGCATGGACATGGAGTTGGTGATCCTCCACGTCGTGCCCGAAGACGGGAACGAAGAGAAGGCACGGGAACAGGTCGAGGACATCGTCACGTCGGTGGTCGGGAGCCTCGACGGCATCGATCTCCGGATCATGCCGGAGCAGACGCGCCGTGATCTGCCCACCGGTCGGACGGCGAATCACATCCTGCAGGTGGCCGAGGATCTCGACCCGGACTACATCGTCATCGGCTCGCGCAAGCGGACGGGGCTGGGCAAGATCCTGCTCGGGAGCGTCTCGAAGCTCATTCTCGCCAACGCGGACGTGCCCGTCGTGACGGTCGAACAGACGCGGAAGGCGGAGGCGTAGTACGCGGCGTTACCGCGTCCGGAGGAGGTAGCCGCCGCCGGCGACGACGGCCACGACCCCGGCGACGACGAGGAGCGTCCGGTAGCCGGCGACGGTGCGTTCGAACGCGAGATCCGCGGTGGCGGTGAACGCCACCGGGCCGATCGTCTGGCCGAGGCGGAGGACGCTGGTCCGGAGCCCCATCACGCCCGCACGGAGGTCGTCGTCGACGAGCGTGACGACGGTCGTATCGATGGCGGGCATCACGACACCGAAGCCGACGCCGAACACGAGGAGCGCGGCGGCGACGGCGCGGGGCGAGCCCGCGAGCCGGACGCCGAACAGCCCGAGGCCGTACGCGACGAAGCCGACGGCGACGAGACGCGGCGCCGTCAGTCGATCGGAGAGACGGCCGTACTGCGAGGAGACGACGGCGCTCGCGACCGCGACGGCGGAGAGCGTCGCCCCGATCCGACCGGAGCCGAGGGCGTAGGCGTCACGCAAGAGTAAGGGGAGGGCGGTGAGGACGGCGCCGTAGAAGATGAGGAAGGCGGCAAAGAGCGCGACGAAGACCCCGAGCGCCTGCGGGAGGGTGGCCACGGCCCGGAGGCGGCCGAGGTACGCCCGCACGTCGGTCGAGCGCTCGGCGTCGGGTTCGTCGAGGGCGACGACGGCGACGACGGCGACGACGGCACCGACGCCGAAGAAGAGAAACGGCGCCGACCACCGAATCCCGGCGAGCGCGCCGCCCAGGAGCGGGTAGAAGGCCGCGCCAGTGCCGATGGTGCTCCCGTTGACCCCCATCACCGCGTCGCGCCGTGCCCCCTGGTAGACGTCGCCGATGAGCGTCACCGCGAGCGTGATGAGCGCGCTCGCCCCGATTCCCTGGAGGAAGCGGAGGGCGATCACCTCCGCGAACGTGCGGGCGACGGCGACGCCGGCGCCGGCGATTGCGAAGAGCACGAGGAGGGGGACGACGACCCGCCGCCGCCCGAACCGGTCGGCGACGAGGCCGACGAAGGGCGTGACGACGACGCCAGGGAGGGTGTAGGCAGTGATCACCAGCCCCACCTGCGCGTCGGTGACGCCGAAGACCGGACGGAGGTCGGGAAGGACGGGACTGACCAAGGAGACGCCCATCACGCCCATCAGCGAACACGAGAGGATGACGTAGAGCGTCGACGAGCGCCAGGGAACGACCGCCAACCCGCCGTCGTGGTCCGACACGGTATCGGCGTCGGGCCCGCGGCTTGTTAGCGTAGCGCTTCACGCTCGTCGGGGGATCGTAACTGTCCGGGGATTCCCGCCGGACGCTCCCGGCGAGAATCCCTGCTGACTTCCGATACGCCATTTCAGAACTGCTCGGCGGTGTCGATGCCGACGACGACGCCCGCCTCGTCGGGGGCGAAGCGGTCGTCGGCGCCGACGGCAGCCGTAAAGAGGAGCCGCGCCTGTTCGGTGTGGGCGAGGCGGAGGGCCGCGGCCGTCGACTCGTCGAAATCGAGGTCGAAGTCGTCGATCAGGGCCGCCCACTCGTCGCGGCCGACCCGATACGCACGCGTGTCGTCGACGGTGACGTGATCCGCCCGCCGTTCGAGTTCGCCGTGGCGCCCGATCAACGCCGCGTCGAGTGCGAGGAGTGCGTCGGCGATGGCCGATGGATCGGGGTCGACCCCCTTGGCCACCCGCTCGACGACCGCCCCGGTGATCGGCGTCTCGCCGGTGTCGATCGTCATATGACAACCATTCACAAGGATAGGCCTTCGGTCTTTCGGGGCCGAACGTTCATGCAGGCCGGGATGCAAGGGATCGATACGGGCGCGAATCGACCGCACGCCCGAAACTCATGACGAATCTGCGTGCCGACGGGGTGAGTTACGACATCGACGGCGAGCGCATCCTCGACCGGGTGACCATCGACGTCGCGAGCGGGGAGACCGTCGCCATCGTCGGGCCGTCCGGCGCCGGCAAGTCGTCGCTGCTCCGGCTGTGCAACCGCCTCGACGAGCCGACCGCGGGGACGGTTTATCTCGACGGCACCGACTACCGGACGCTCCCGCCCGAACGGCTCCGAAAACGGGTGGGACTGGTGCCCCAGAACCCCGCGCTCCGCGGCGGGACCGTCCGCGAGAACGTCACCATCGGCCCGCGGTTGCGTGGGGAGTCGGTGAGCGAAGAGCGACTCGCGGCGGTCCTCGACGCGGTGGGCCTCGCGGACTACGCCGACCGGGACGCGGGCGACCTGTCGGGTGGCGAGGCCCAGCGGGTCGCCATCGCCCGGACGGTGATCAACGAGCCGGCGGTGCTCCTGCTCGACGAACCGACGGCGAGCCTCGACAGCGAGGCGGAGGCTGAGGTCGAACGCCTGCTGGCCGATCTGCTCGCGTCCGGCGAGCGGACCGTCGTCCTCGTCACCCACGACGAGCGACAGGCCGAGCGGCTGGCCGACCGGGTAGCGCGGATGGCCGACGGGCGGATCGTCGCCATGGGGACGCCGCGGGAGGTGATTACGTGAGCGTCGCCGCCATCCCCGATCAGCTTCGCGATCCCGTCGTGATCGATGGACTGTTTCAGGTCGCGGCGGCGGCGGCCATCGCGGCCGTCGTCATCGCCATCTCGTCGATCCGCGACCTGGGACTGGAGCGGGAGCTCGGAGGCTCGTTCGTCCGCGGGTTCGTCCAGGTGCTCGCGATGGGCGCGCTGATCGGCGTCCTCTTTACCATCCCGCTTTCCTTCTCCGGCCTCCTGCTCGCGGCGATGGTCGTCTACGCGGCGTGGGAGTCGCGCAAGCGGGGCGACGGCGTCCCCGGCGCCTTCCGCATCTCCGTCGTCTCGCTCGCCGTCGGCTCGGCCGTCGTCATCGTCACCATGGTCGCCGCGGGCGCCATCGAGCGGACCGTCCGCAACCTCGTCCCCGTGGGGGGCATGATCATCGCGAACGCGATGAAGACGAACTCGCTCACCCTCGACCGGTTCCAGGGGGAGATCGAATCGAACCGCGACGAAATCGAAGCCGTCCTCGCGCTCGGTGTCCCCCCGGAACGTGCCATCTCGGCGTTCGTCACAGAGTCCGTCCGCGCGTCGCTCATCCCCGTCGTCGACGCCATGCGGACGCTCGGGTTGGTCTACATCCCCGGCATGATGGCGGGGATGATCCTCGGCGGCGCCAACCCCATCTACGCCGCGGAGTACCAGTTCGTCATCATGGGGATGATCTTCGCGGCCGGCGGGCTGACGAGCATGACCGCCAGCCTCCTCCTCGGCCGTGCGGCGTTCACCGACGCGGCACAGCTTCGCCGGTTCGAATCGACCGATCCGACGCTGCTTACGACGCTCCGTGCGGTGCTCGGCCGCTGACGACAGTGGGGGATTACTTATCCGTTCGCTTCCCGAGAGGGTAGGTGGAGATGGGAGCCGGAACCGATCCGATCCGCGTCCTGCACGTCGACGACGACCCCGCCTTTCTCGACGTGGCGGCGACGTTGCTCGAACGCGAGGACGACCGGATCGAGGTGGTCACGGCCACGAGTGCGGACGAGGGGCTGGACCGCCTCGACGCCGACGTCGACTGCATCGTCTCGGACTACGACATGCCCGGCCGGAACGGTATCGACTTTCTCGAACGGGTCCGTGTGTCCGGTGACGACCGGCCGTTCGTCCTCCTCACCGGCAAGGGGAGCGAGGAAGTCGCGAGCGAGGCCATCTCGGCCGGCGTGACCGACTACCTCCAGAAGGCCCCGGGGAACGAGCAGTACGAGATTCTTGTCAACCGGATCGTCAACGCCGTCGAGGCGGCGCGAACCCGGGCCTGGGCGGCCAGACAGGAACGGATCAACACGCTGATCAGGGAGACCAACCGCCGGCTGGTCGCCGCGGACACCGTCTGCGACATCGAGAGCGCCGTCTGTCGGGCCCTCACCAACGCCGCCCTCTTCCGGTTCGCCTGGATCGGCGAACCCGACGCGACCGGCGAAGTCGTCCCCCGGACCTCGGCGGGCGACGCCGCCGACTACCTCGACGAAGTGACGATCTACCACGACGACCGGCCGCGCGGGCTGGGGCCGGGCGGTCGCGCCATCCGGACGGACGCCCTGCAGGTCGCCCAGAACATCCCGGACGATCCGTCCTTCGAATCGTGGCACGACGTCGCCGAACGGTACGGCTACGAGTCGGTGGCGGTCGTGCCGCTGTCGTACGGTGGCGACCGGACGGGCATCCTGGCCATTTATGCCGACGGCCCACACGCCTTCGGCGAGGTGGAACTGAGCGTCCTCGAGGAACTCGGCGAGACGATCAGTCGGGCACTCGAAGCGGCCAAGACCAGACGTCGGCTCGAATCGCGGCGGACGGCCGAGCGGGTCCGGAAGGAACGCCACTACCGGACGCTCGTGGACGCCCTCCCGAACGGCGCAATCGCCCTGTTCGATACCGACCTCGAGTACACGGTCGTCGGTGGGGCCGTCTTCGACGACCTGGACCTCTCGCCCGGGGACATGGAGGCGAAGGCGCTGACGGCCGTCCACTCGGCGGAGTTCTGTGAATCATACCTCCAGCACTACCGGGCGGTACTCGACGGCGCGGAGCGAACCTTCGAGTTCGAGTACGCGGGCCGCACCTTCGAGGCCCACGTCGCGCCCGTGCGGGGCGAGACGGGCGCCGTCGACGGCGGCATCGCGATGACACAGGACGTGACCGAACGGGTGCGCCGCCAGCGGGAACTGAGACGCCGGGAGCGCGTCCTCCGCGAGACGTACGAGGTGATCGCCGACCCGTCGCTGTCGGTCGAGGAGGGGGTTCGGCGGCTCCTAGCGGTCGGCGCCGACGTCCTCGGCGTTCGGTACGGCATCCTCTCCCGCATCGACGGCGACGACTGCGTCTTCGAGGTGGTCCACGGGCCCGACGAGGACGGCCCAGCCGAGGGCGACACCGTTGCGCTGGCCGCGACGGACTGCGAGCGCGTCGTCCGGACGGGTGAAACGATCACCGTGACGGACGTGAACGACGACCCGGATGCCGACGCCCGGACGCCCGGCATCGAGTTCGACCGCTCGTGTTACGTCGGCGCCCCCGTCGTGATCGACGGCGAGACGGACGGGACGTTCTGTTTCTACGATACGGTCCCGCGCGACGGATCGTTCTCGGAGTGGGAGGTGACGCTCGTCGACCTGCTCTCGCGGTGGGTCGGCGTCGCACTCGACCGCTACGAGACGAACGACCGCCTCCGGATGCAGAACGAACGGGTCCGGGAGTTCACGAGCATCGTCTCCCACGACCTGCGGAACCCGCTCACCGTGCTGGGTGGTGCGCTCGAACTCGCCGAGACGACGGGGGAGGCCGAACAGTTCGACCGCTGCCGGCGCGCGCTGGATCGGATGCAGTCCCTCGTCGACGACCTCACGACGCTCACGCGGGAGGGGGCGGCCGTCACGGACACCGAGCCGGTGGCGCTGGGCTGGGCCGCGCGGGCGTGCTGGGAGACGGTCGACACCGGGTCGGCCGAACTCCGGCTCGACGGCGACGCCACGATTCCGGCTGACGAGGCGCGGCTGCGACAGCTGTTGGAGAACCTGTTTCGGAATTCGGTCGAGCACGGTTCGACGGATAGCCGGCGCGAAAGCGCCGGCGATAGTGTGGAGCACGGCTCCACTGACAGTCGGCCGGCGGCCGACGATAGCGTCGAACACGGTTCGGCCGACGACGACGGGCTGACGGTGCGCGTGGGCGTCCTCGACCACGGGTTCTACGTCGCCGACGACGGGGTCGGCATCCCCGAAGACGAGCGTGATCGGGTGTTCGAGCGTGGCCACTCGACGACGGCGGGCGGGACCGGGCTCGGACTGGCCATCGTCGAGAAGATGGCGGCCGCTCACGGCTGGACCGTCGGCGTGAGCGAGAGCGATGCGGGCGGTGCCCGGATCGACGTTCGGGGCGTCGAGATCGACGGCGGGAGCGAGTGACTACGCCGACCGGGCGGCGTCGAGGACGGCCTCGTAGTCGGGTTCGTTCGTCGGATCGTCGGCCACCCAGCTGTACGTGACGGTGCCCTCGTCGTCGAGGACGAAGACGGCGCGGTTGGCGATCCCGTGGAGGCCGAGGTCGGGGATCTCCATCGTCAGCCCGTAGGCCTCGATGGTGTCGCCGTCCATGTCGCTCACGAGGTCGAACTCCAGGCCGTGTTCCTCGCGGAACGCGCCCTGTGAGAACGGCGAGTCGGCGCTGACGCCGAACACCGTCGCGCCGGCGTCGTGGAAGTCGTCGAGGTGGTCCTGCAGGCCGAGCATCTCGTTCCGACAGGGCGGGGTGAAGGCGCCGGGGAAGAAAGCGAGGACGACGGCCCCGTCGCCGAGGTGGTCGTCGAGGTCGAACGATTCGTGTTCGGCCGTACCACGCGTCGCGGTGAACGTCGGAGCGGTGTCGCCGGTGGAGACCATACGGGATGGAAGGAACGCAGGCGAGATAAAACCAGCCACGAACGGTACGCGAACTTTTACTACCGATGGGGAGTAGGGGGGCGCATGGCGGAGTTCGGCTCGCTATCGCTCGTTCCCCCGTTGCTCGCCATCGGGTTGGCTATCGTGACGCGAAAGGCGGTGTTGTCACTCTTCCTCGGTGTGTGGGCCGGGGGCGTCATCTTCACCGGCGGGGTCGGGCTGGGACAGGCGTTCGAGTGGATCGCCGCCGCCATCGGCGACAGTACGTTCCACGCCCAAATCATCATCTTCACGCTGTTGCTCGGGTCGGCGGTCGCGATGATCTGGCGACTGGGCGGCTCCCACGCCGTGCGGGACTGGGCCATCGAGCGCCTCGACACGCGGCGCAAGGTCGGCGCGGCGACGTGGTTGCTCGGTCTCCTCCTCTTTTTCGACGACTACGCCAACTCGGCCGTCGTCGGGAGCACGATGCGCGACGTCTCCGACCACCTGCGCATCTCTCGGGAGAAGCTGGCGTATCTCGTCGACTCGACGGCCGCTCCCGTGGCGACGCTCGCCGTCTCCTCGTGGGTCGCCTTCCAACTGTCGATGATCGAATCGGGCTACGAGGCGGCCGACATCGCCGCGAGCGAGATTCCGAGCGCGTTCGCGGTGTTTCTCGAGTCGATCCCGTACAACACGTACGCCATCCTCGCCATCGCGATGGTGGGCATCGTCGTCCTGAGCGGTCGGGACTACGGCGAGATGCTCGCCGCCGAACACCGGGCCGCCGAGACGGGGCGGGTCACCCGCGAGGACGCCCGCCCGATGCAGGACGTGGCGGCCGAACTCGGCGAGCCGAACGTCGAGAACCCGCGCCTGCTCGCCTTCTTCCTCCCCATCGGGGTGCTGGTCGTCGCGACGCTCGGGACGGCGCTCTGGACGGGGTACGAGCCGGGCGCCTCGCTGTACGACACGGTTATCGACGCGGACTACGCGGTGGCGCTCATCTTCGGCTCCTTCGCCATGGTCGTCTCGACGTACGTCATCGGTACCGTCACCGGGCGGCTGACGCTCGGCGAGAGCGTCGACACGACCATCGACGGGTTCGGCATCATGCTGACCGCGGTGACCATCCTCGTGCTCGCGTGGTCCATCGGCAACGTCGTCGAGGCGCTCGGGACCGGCGAGTACGTCGGCGGCGTCGCCGGGCAGGTGCTCGATCCGGCGCTGTTGCCCGTCGTCGTCCTCGGGACCGCCGCGTTCGTCGCCTTCTCGACCGGAAGTTCGTGGGGGACGATGGCCATCGTGACCCCCATCGCCGTCCCGGTCGCCTGGGAGCTGACCGGCGATCACACCATGGTCGCGGCGCTGGTCGGCAGCGTCTTCTCCGGCGCCATCTTCGGCGATCACGCCTCGCCCATCTCCGATACGACCGTCCTCTCCGCGACCTTCACCGGGGCGGACCTGGTCGATCACGTCCGCACCCAACTGTACTACGCCGTCACCGTCGTCCTCGTCGCCGCCGCTCTGCTCGTCGTGTGGGGGTACACCCGCGTCACGCCGTGGCTCCTGTTGCCGGTCGGTGTCGTCGCACTCGTCGGGCTGGTGTACGGCCTCTCGGCGCTCGACGGCCGACGGCGCGGCGTCGACCCGGCCGTGTCGGACGACGTGGCGGCGACGGCGGCCGACGACTGACCCGTTAGGTGCGTCCGTTGAGCGGGCAGACGAAGAAGTCCGGCGGGCCGAAGCCCGGCCGCCCGAGCGTCACCTCGATGTAGCCCTTATCGAGGACGGCGTCGGCGTTCGTCAGCGGGGCGTCCTCGTTGAACGCATCGATATCGGTCACTTCGGCGTCGAAGTGGGTCCACTGCCCGCCGTTCCAGTCCCGGTCGCCGGGCGCCGATTCGGAGACGAAGGGGGACGCCTGCTCGTCGCTCGCGTCGCCGTTCTCGTCGATCCGTCCACGCCCGTCGTGGAGGAAGTAGATCTTGTCCTCCGGATCGGGGCGCTCGTCGAGCGTCTTCACGACGTTCGTCCGCCAGAGCACGTCGTTCGCGTAGACGCGCCCGAATGACTTGCCGTTCCCCTTCTCGTCGCCGTTCCCCGGGTTCGCCGCGGCCGAGGTGGTGAGGGCGACACCACCCACACCGAGGGCGGCGCCGTGGCGAAGCACCCGTCGTCGAGTCGGTCGCTGTCCTGTCATAGTGGTCCGGAGGCGTGTCGCCTCCACCGGTATCGGCGACGGGCGAGGGCATGAATATTTTTCAAGCTGTGGACATATTTTGGCGAAGGTCGATCTAGAATGCGGCTAGGATGTCGGCGACGGAGCGGGGTCGACGCGGCGGTGAGAGGGGGAGTTAGAAGGAGAGCGTCGTGTCGTGGTCGGCAGCGAGGCGGGCCACTGCACTTTCGTCGTCCATCGTGGCCCACGGGGCGAGGTCCGCCTCGTCGATGTCGCGGGCGGCACAGCAGTCACGCAGGGCGACGGCGTCGGCGAGGGCGTCCGCGTCGCGCAGTCGCTCGGCTGTCCGCCCGACGGTCGGGAGCCCCGACGCGTCGATGGCGTGCAGGTCGGCGTCGGCGGTCAGGAGGTGGACGGCGTCGGCCATCGCGACGATGGACACGTCCTCGCCGTCGGCCAGTGCGCCCTTGGCGGCGACGAAGGGCAGAGCCGCGTCGTCGTCGTCCGGGCCGTCGGTCAGCAACAGGAACATGACTCACCGTCGGCCGGTCGAACACATATATCCCTCGTCACGGGACGAACGGCCCGCCGCGGTCAGTCCGCGGCGAGGACGTTCGCCTCGGGAAAGACGAAAAACAGCACCAGCACCGAGGTCAACACGACGAAGTAGGGGAAGGCGGCGCGGGCGATTTTGATGTAGTCGATGTCGGTGATGCTGCTCATGATGTAGAGGTTGAGGCCGTACGGCGGCGTGATGAAGCCGATGGCGTCGCTGATCATGAAGATCACTCCCCACATGAGCGGCGAGATGCCGAGGGCGAAGGCGGCAGGCGCCAGCAGCGGCGCCGTGAGAATCATGTTCGGAATCGACGCCAGTATCGACCCGCTCAGGAGCATGACGACGAGAAGTGCGACACCGACGAGAATCGGCGAGTCGAGCGCGAGGATGGCGTTCGAGACCAGATCTTGCAGATTGAGAAAGGAGAGGCTCTGCTGAATCATGATCGACGTGATCAACACCGGGATGATGATGCCGACGAGGTAGACGGTGAGTTTGACGGACTCCGTCACGAACTCGAAGTCGTCGATGTGGCCCGAGAGGAACTCGGCGGTGACGACGAAGAGAATGGCGATGGAGGCGGACTCCGAGGGGGTGAAGAGTCCGGTGAAGATGCCGCCCAACAGGACGACGATGGCGAGCAGCGAGTTCCGCGCCTTGAACATCGACCGGAGAATCGCGGTGGGGCTGAACGAGTAGTCCGTCGTCCCGTAGTCGTGTCGGCTGGAGATGACCGTCGCCGTGACGACGAGGCCGCCGAGCATCAGGATGCCGGGCAGGATACCAGCGACGAACAGTTCCGAGACGGAGAGATTGAAGGTGACGCCGTAGAGGATAAAGAGGACGCTCGGCGGGATGATGATGCCGAGCGTGCCGCCGGCGGCGATGGTGGCGGCGCTGAACACGGGGTCGTACCCCTCCTCGTCGAGTTCGTCGGTGAAGGCTTCGCCGACTGAGGCCGTCGTCGCGGCGTTCGAGCCCGTGATGGCGGAGAAGACGCCCGCGGTGACGAGCGCCGTGTTCGCCGAACTACCGGGGAGCCAGCCCGCAATCGAGCGGGACATGTCGACGATGTCGCGAGCGATCTGTAACTGATTGACGAGCGCACCCACGAGAATGAACAGCGGGACGGCCGTCAGCGGGAACGTCCAGAGCTGGTAGTACGAGACGAGGGCCATGTTCCGCAGGCTGAAGACGGGGAAGATGACGGTGAAGCCGATGGCCCACGTCGAGAACACCAGCAGAATGGGCACGCCGACGACGAAGAGGACGACGGCGACGAGCGTCAGGAGCGCGAGGGCGGCGCCGGGGCTGAGACTGGCGATGCCGGCCTGTAGCGGCGCGGGGATCACTCGCCGACCACCTCACCGTCGGCGTACGTGATGTCGTCGCCGCATCGGAAGGCGTAGCTCACCCAGAGCATCTGCTCGGCGACGCGAAAGAGCACGAGTGCGATGCCGACCGTCACCGCCAGATAGGTGATGGCGTCGGGCACCGGCGTCCCCGTGATCGTGCCGCCGCGGCTGAGGAAGTCGCCAAAGACGGGAAGCGAGTAGACGAAGACGACGCCGGCGAAGGCGAGCCAACAGAGCCACTCGATCCAGTAGACGACGTACCGGCCGGTGTTCGACAGCCCGGAGAGTACCATCGTAAACCGCAGATGGTCCTCGTTACGGATGACGTACGCCACGGAGAGCCACGCGACCCAGACGAACATGCCGATGGCGCTCTCCTGGGCCCACAGTACCTGCTCGCCCGTCAGGGTGCGCTGGATGACCGAGAATCCGAT
>Ga0207714_1000538_pt1 | contig 25767 bp, 29 predicted proteins | sample PonA232FremontCA_2_FD_187270 | JGI IMG/M metagenome (GOLD analysis project Ga0207714, IMG submission 187270) | Marine sediment microbial community from Fremont, CA, USA - Pond A23 Sediment 2 (SPAdes) | ecosystem: Environmental > Aquatic > Marine > Unclassified | place: USA: Fremont, California...
ATAAAATGTCCACGGTCTGAGGAGGCATGGGAAACCCGACGGATACCGTCCTCAAAGAGAAGAGACATCCTACACCGGTTCCACTCGCAAATCTGTGGTCAGGGATACAGCCTCGGTACTCATAGGGTTCGTCATCCGCTTTCGCGTCGGAGGGTGAGCGTCGTCATCGGCTACCTGACATACGTGGTTCCGCGTGAAAACACCGTCGTTGAGGGGTCACCGTTCGGCTTTTGTGTGACCCGTCCTGTATGTCTGTATGTCAGTCACAGTCGGCGTCGGTGTGGTTCTGGTTACAGTCCTGCTTGGGGTTAGCGCGTTCTTTTCGAGTACGGAGATAGCCGTCTTCTCGCTTCCGTCCGAGAAGGTAGGGGTCGGAGAGGATAGCGAGGCGCTCGCGCGTCTGCGTTCCGACCCTCATAGGCTTCTCGTGACTATACTCGTCGGTAACAACGTCGTCAACGTCGCCGTGTCGAGCATCGTCACGCTACTCGTGGCGCAACGTCTGTCGGGTGGTGCCGCCGCGGTCGTCGCGACCACGTCGGCATCCGTTCTCATACTCATCTTAGGCGAAATAATCCCAAGTCGTACGGTCTCGGAAACGCCGAGTCGTGGGCGCTACGTGCGGCGCGTCCGATGGTCGTTATCTCCGTCCTCCTCTACCCCGTCGCGGCTGTCTTTGATGTCGTGACAGAACGTATGAGCGGCGTCTTGGGAGGCGACGTCGGCGTCGAAAAGGCGTACGAGGGGTAGCTAAACACGTGTCGGTTGGTCGATGTAGAACGTATCGACGCTGAACTCTTCGTCTACGAGATCGCGGAGCGCGCGCACGCCGAACGTCTCCGTATGGTAGTGCCCCGCGAAGACGACGTTGAGGCTGTGCTCGCGCGCATCGTGGTGCGCCCTGTGCTTGGGTTCGCCCGTGATGTAGACATCCGCGTCGGTCGCCGCCGCTTCGGCGACGTGTCCACCGCCCGCGCCCGTCAGGACCGCGACGCGTTCGATCTCGTCGGATCCGAAGTCGAGTACGTCGGGTTCGCTGTCGACCGCATCGGCGACGCCGTCTGTGAAGCTTTCTAAGCCGACCGGCGACGCGAGTTCGCCTACGTATCCGACCTCGTCGGTACCGAAGTCGGCGAACCGTTCGACAGGCTCAGCGTCGAGAGCGTCGAGGAGGAGGACGTTGTTTCCGACCTCGTCGTGCGCGTCGAGAGGAAGATGAGAGGCGTACAGGGCGATGTCGTTCTCAATGAGAAGCCTAAAACGGTCGTAGTCCTGTCCGACGACCGCGTCCTTTCCGCCCCAGAAGAAGCCGTGGTGGACGACCATCATCTCCGCGCCGCGTTCCACCGCCTCCTCGACCGTCTGTGTCGCGGCGTCGACGGCGAAGGCAACCGTGTCGACACGTCCCGAGTTCTCGATCTGAAGACCGTTCGTCGCGGCGTCTACGGGGTTCCATTCGTCGTTACCGAGTATACCGTCGAGGTGTTCGGTGATACGTCGGAGCATGTCCGGTTTTGGTACGTCCGCCGCATATTTCCTTCGTCTAAGGAAGCGCATTTACACCGGTGCGACGTATCCCGTATATGGACGCTCTGTTCGTCGCCGCCGACGGCTTCGACGACCGCGAACTGCTTTACGTTGCACAGAGGCTACGTGAGGAGGACGTAGAGGTCGTCAAGGCGCGCGACGTGGGCGACGGTACGAAGACGACGCTCGACGACGGGTACGACCTCGTACACGTCACCGGAGGAGAGCGTGGAGAGAAAGAGCGCGCGCGGGTCGGGGATACCGTCCGGCATGGTACCGAAGACGGCGCGCTCGTCACCGCCGTGGGCGAAGGCGTCGAAGTCCTTGTCGAAGCGGGTGTTGCGGGGGACAGACAGGTCGCCGCGAGGGGCGATACAGCGGAGAAGGTACGCGCTGTGGACGGACGCGCCTACGACGAACCCGTCGTCGTCGATGCAAAGATGCTGACGACGGTGGGCGGCGATGCGCTCGCGGAGTTTGGCGCTGAGGTTGTCAGAAAGGTACGTCGTGCGCGTCTCAAGGATCTCTAACGATCGCGTACGTAGACCGCCGTGTGTCCGCGCGTGTCGACGAGTTGCGCGCCCGCCTCTTCTGCGAGTTCGCGCGCGAGTTCATCCGTCGTCGTACCGCCCCGCGACGAACGGAGGAACTTGACCTTCCTCGGTTCTTCGTTGCTCAACTGGTCTGCGAGTTCGTCAGCGACCGCCTCGACACCTTTCTTGCCTACGCGTACCGTCGCGTCGAGTTCATGCGCCTTCTTGCGTGCTTTTTCCTCTTCCATCTTCACCAGTCCGTGTACGGTAGGTCGTCGTAGGTGTCTTTCGCCTTGTCGAGCGACGAACGCATCAGCGCCGTCGTGTCCCAGATTCCTTCGACAAGCGCCTCCTTCTGTGCGTCCGTGATACGGGCGTCGTACTCGTCACCAGCCACGACGACACGTTCCTTCTCGACATCGACCTCAAGCGGCGTGTCGGGTTCGTCCTCCACACGCGTCTGTATCTCTTCGACACCGTCGGCGTCGACCGTCACGGTCGGTATACCGAGCGACTTACAGTTGTCGGCGAAGATCTCGGCGAACGACTCGCCGACGATAGCCTCGACACCCCAACGCATCAGAGCCTGAGGCGCGTGCTCGCGCGACGAACCGCATCCGAAGTTGTCGTTTACGACGAGTACGTTACCCGTGTAGACGTTGAGCGGATGGTCGTTCATCCCACCGTCATCGTCCCTGCGCGCGTCGTGGAAGGCGTACTTCCCCATGTTGTCGAACGTGACCTCCTTGAGGAAACGCGCGGGGACGATCTGATCGGTGTCGATGTCGTCGCCTCGGAGGGGTACGCCGGTTCCTGCGACGCGTCGAACGGCTTTGCGTTCATCGGTCTCGTCCGTTTCCGACATTCAGAGCACCTCCCTTGGATCCGTTATCTCGCCACGTACGGCGCTCGCCGCGAGCGTCGCGGGCGAAGACAGAACCGTCTTACCGCCCTCAGCGCCCTGTCTTCCGACGTAGTTACGGTTCGAAGACGAGACACAGAGTTCGCCGTCTTCGATACTGTCGCCGTTCATCGCTATACACATTGAGCATCCGGGTTCGCGCCATTCGAAGCCACCGTCCGCGAAAACCTCGTCGAGTCCCTCGTCCTCCGCCTTGGCGCGTACGGTCTGTGAACCGGGGACAGCGAGCGCGCGGACACCGTCGTGTACCTCGCTCCCTTCGAGAACGCGCGCCGCCTCGCGGAGATCGGAGAGGCGTCCGTTGGTACACGAACCGAGGAAGACGACATCAACGTTCACACCTCGCATCGTGTCGCCGGGTGAGACGTTCATATGCTCCTGCGCCTCGCGCGCCGCCCGCGGGTCGTTCGTCTCGTCGGGTTCGGGCACGGCTTCGTCGATACCGACGACCTGTCCGGGGTTAGTGCCCCACGTCACCATCGGCTCTATACCGTCGCCGTCTATCTCCACCACGTCGTCGTAGACTGCGTCGTCGTCCGAACGTATCGAACGCCAGTACCCGACCGCCTCGTCCCAGTCGTCGCCCGACGGCGCGTACTCGCGCCCCTTGAGATAGTCAAACGTCGTTTCGTCGGGGTTGACGTATCCCGCGCGCGCACCGCCTTCGATGGACATGTTACAGAGCGCGAGGCGTCCCTCTATGTCGAGATCCTCGACGGCGCTACCCGCATACTCGTAGACGTAGCCTATGCCGCCCTCGACGCCCAACTCGCGTATGATGGTCAGTATGAGATCCTTTGCGTAGACGCCTTCGCCGAGCGTACCGTCCACCTCGATACGCCGCACGTCCTGTTTGTCCGCCGCGATACATCCCGTGGCGAAGACATCGCGTATCTGGCTCGTGCCTATACCCATGCCGAGAGCGCCGAGAGCGCCGTGTGTCGACGTATGCGAGTCGCCGCAGACAACCGTCATACCGGGCTGTGTCAGACCGAGTTCGGGACCGACGATATGGACGATACCCTGTCTTCCGGAGTCGAGACCAAAGAACTCGACGCCGTGTTCGTCGACGTTCCCTTCGAGCGCCGAAAGCATCGTCTCAGCCTGTTCGTCTTCGAGCGGGCGCGACCGGTCTTCGGTCGGTACGATATGGTCGGTCGTCGCGTACGTCCTGTCGGGGAATGCGACATCGTAGCCGCGCTCCTCAAGCATACCGAAAGCCTGCGGACTCGTCACCTCGTGTATCATATGGAGACCCACGAACAGCTGTGTCTGTCCGTTGGGTAGCTCCTGTACGGCGTGGTTGTCCCACACCTTGTCGTACAGTGTTCTTTCTGACATCGTTGTTTGTCGTGTGTTGTGTCTGTAGTTCGTGTAGACGTTAGAAGTTTGTTACGCGAGTCGCGCCGTTAGAACGCGACCCCGAAACAGCAGTTAGTCCTCCTGAACTGACGTCATGAGCGAGCGCAACTCTCCCCCAACGTCCTCGATGAGATGCTCCTCGTCGCGTTCCTTTAGCTGGTTGTACGACGGACGCCCCGCTTGGTTCTCGTTTATCCATTCGCGTGCGAACTCGCCGTTCTGAACCTCCTCAAGAACCTCGTCGAGGTTGTCGCGGACATCGTCATCGATCACGCGCGGTCCACGTGTCAGGTCGCCGTACTCGGCGGTGTCGCTTATGTTGTCGCGCATCCCTGACAGACCCCCCTCGAAGATCAGGTCGACTATAAGTTTTAGCTCATTGGCGCACTCGAAGTACGCCATCTCGGGCGAGTATCCCGCGTCGACGAGCGTCTCGAACGACGCCTTGATGAGCGCGGACGTGCCGCCGCAGAGTATCGCCTGCTCGCCGAACAGGTCGGTCTCGGTCTCCTCGCGGAACGTCGTCTCTATGACGCCCGAACGTGTGCACCCTATCGCGTGTGCGTACGCAAGTCCAAGGTCGCGTGCGTCGCCCGTGTGATCCTGTTCGACCGCAAGAAGACCAGGGACGCCGTCGCCGCGTTCGTACGTCTGGCGGACGAGGTCGCCGGGCGACTTGGGAGCGACCATCAGAACATCGACGTACTCGGGCGGACGTATCTGGCTGTAATGTATGTTGAAGCCATGCGAGAACATCAGAGCGTCGTCCTCGTCGAGGTTCGGCTTGACGTGCTCGTCGTAGACAGCCGGCTGTACGGTGTCAGGCACCAGCATCTGGACGACGTCGGCGCGTTTTACGGCTTTCGGAGTCTTCGCCACGTCGAGACCGTGTTCGCGCGCATCATCGCGCGACGACGAGCCTTCGCGTAGACCCACGACTACGTCGACGCCTGAGTCGTGTAGGTTACGCGCCTGCGCCTCACCCTGCGATCCGTATCCGATCACGGCGACCGTCTTGTCCTCGATGAAGGAGGGGTCTGCGTCTTCGTCGTACAGCGGCGTTATGTCGAACTCGTCCTCTGTCATGCTGTTCCCTCGTACCTCCTCCGTCTTTAGTTACCCGTTTCGTCGGTGGTCTTCTCACCGCGCGCGAGCGAGATACGTCCCGTACGCACCGTCTCCTTTATTCCGAAGCCACGGAGCATGTCCTCCATAGCCTCGACCTTCTCGGTGTCGCCCGTGACCTCGACGACGACAGCCTCCGCTCCCATGTCGACGACGTTCGCGCGGAACGACTCCGCGATCTGCATGATTTCGCCGCGCGTCTCGGGGTCGCACGACACCTTGTACATCGCGAGTTCGCGGTCTACGGAGTCGTCGTCGGTTAGGTCGCTAACCTTGATCACGGGTATGACCTTGTTGAGCTGTTTCTTGACCTGCTCCACCGTCTTGTCGTTGCCCTCGACGACGATGGTCATACGTGAGTACTCGGGGTTCTCCGTCTCGCCGACTGCGAGCGAGTCTATGTTGAAGTTTCTCCGCGTGAAAAGACCCGCGACGCGCGAAAGCACACCGGGCTTGTTCTCGACGAGTACCGAAAGCGTGTACTCGGTCTCGTCCGCACCGCGCGCAACCGCGTCCTCGCGGACACCCGTCGACAGCCTGCGTGAAGGCGCTCCCCTGCTCATGATATTCTGCTCCCTTGTGTTCCCTTACCCATTATGAACTCGTCGTTTCCGCTTCCTGCAGGCACCATGGGGAAGACGTTTTCGTTGGGGTCTATGACTGCGTCGATGACGCTCGGTCCGTCGTACTCAAGAGCCTCTTCGAGAACCTCACCGACGTTCTCCGACTCCGTTAGCCTCCAGCCCTTAGCACCGAAAGCCTCGGCTATCTTGTCGAACTCAGGCAGGTGGGGTAGTTCGCTTTCGGCGTAACGTTCGTCGCTGAAAAGCTCCTGCCACTGGCGTACCATGCCCATGTAGTAGTTGTTGATGATGACGAGCGTGAAGTCGAGTTCCTCACGAACCGCCGTCGCTAACTCCTGTACGGTCATAAGGAAGGAGCCGTCGCCGTCGATGCAGACGACCTCCTTGTCGGGCGCGGCGAGCTTAGCGCCTATCGTCATGGGAAGTCCACAGCCCATGGTGCCGAGTCCGCCGCTCGAAATCCATGTACGCGGCTCGTTGTACTCGTACCACTGCGCCGCCCACATCTGGTGCTGACCGACGCCCGTGCAGACGATCGTGTCGTCGGGCGTCCTGTCGTCGAGTTCCTCTATGACGTACTGTGGCTTGAGTTCGCCGTCTTCCTGTTCGTACTCCATCGGGTACTTTTCGCGCCAGTCGTTCAGCGTGTCGAGCCAGTCCTCCGTGTCGGGTGACGCGTGCGAAGCCATCTCGTCGTTGATGTCTCCAACGACACGTTTGGCGTCGCCGACGATAGGTATGTCAGCGTGTATGTTCTTCGAGATTTCGGCAGGGTCGATGTCGACGTGTATGACCTCGGCGCTCGGCGCGAACGACTCTATCTTGCCCGTTGCACGGTCGTCGAAACGGACGCCTATGCCGATCAGGAGGTCGCAGTCGGTGACGGCGCGGTTGGCGTACCCCGTGCCGTGCATACCGAGCATACCGAGCGACAGGTCGTTGTCCTCAGGGAAGCCGCCGAGACCCTGAAGGCTCGTCGTGACGGGTATACGGTTCTCGTTTGCGAGTTCACGTACCTCGTCCGCGGCGTCCGCCATGATAGCCCCGCCGCCCGCGAATATGAGCGGCTTGTCGGCTCCCTCTATCGCCTCCGCCGCCTTCTTAACCTGACGCGGATGCCCTTCGTAGTTAGGGCTGTACCCCTCGATGTTTAGCTCGCCTCGGACGGCGTCGGTATCGTTCTTCGAAACGTCCTTGGGCATGTCGACGACGACGGGACCCGGTCTCCCCGTGTTGGAGACGTAGAAAGCCTCCTGTACGGTGTCGGGCACCTCGTCCTCGTCCTTTACGAGGTAGTTGTGCTTCGTAACCGGCATCGAGACGCCGCGCATGTCTGTTTCCTGAAACGCGTCGTTGCCTATCATCTCCGTCGGAACCTGCCCCGTAACCGCTATGATGGAGCGCGAGTCCATGTCGGCGTCGGCGAGACCCGTTATAAGGTTGGTCGCTCCGGGACCCGACGTGGCGAGACATACACCCGGTCGTCCCGTCACAGAGTGGTACGCCTCGGCGGCGTGTGCCGCGCCCTGTTCGTGTCCCATCATAATATGGTCGATATCCTCGTCGTCGTACAAGGCGTCGTAGACGGGCATGACCGCGCCGCCCGTGATGCCGAACATCGTGTCGACGCCCTCCTGTTTCAGACCTTCGACGAGCGCCTCTGCACCCCTACGTGTCGTCGGAGCCTCCTTCTCTTCTGTCGTTTCTCCGTCTTCTCTTGTCTTGCTCATGTCTGTCTATGGCTGTCTCGTTGTACTGTCTGCGGGTTTTTCATCGCGCGCCTCCTTACGGACGAGATGGTTGACGGCGTCAACCGTAGCCTCGACCGACGCCACCGTAATATCCTCGCTCGAAGCCGAGGCGTTCGCCTCCACACCGTCGCGTTCGACGCCTACGTAGACGTTCGCCACGGCGTCGCTACCGCCGCTTATCGCATCTATATGAAAGTCCGTGATCTCTACCTCGCGGTCGTCACCCATGAGCGACGAGACGGCGGACATAGCGGCGTCGACAGGTCCGACACCGACATCCGCCTCGACGCGTTCCTCCTCCTCAACCTCGGCGCGTACGCTCGCCATCGGTGTACGTTCGTTGCCCGTCGAGACGTTGACCTCCTTGAGGTCGACCGTCTTCTCGGCTTCGGGAACGGCGGACATGACGCTCTCGGCGATCGCGAAGACATCGGCGTCGGAGACCTTCTTGCCCTTTCCGCCCATGCTCTTTACGCGTTTGGTTATCTCGCGCACGTCGTCATCATCGGGTTCGTACCCCGCCTCTTCGAGCGTCTCACGTACGCTGTGCGTACCCGTGTGCTTGCCCATGACGAGACGGCGCTGGTGTCCAACGTCCTCCGGCGTCATTATACCGGGTTCGAAAGTTGACGAGTCCTGTATGACGCCCGCGGCGTGTATACCCGACTCGTGCGAGAAGGCGTTGTCGCCCACGATGGGCTTGTTCCCCGGAAGCGGTATGCCCGAGAGGCGTTCGACCGTCTTCGAAAGGTCGTATATCTCCGTCGTGTCGACGCCCGTATCGACGTTGTATATCGATTCGAGCGACATGACAACCTCTTCGAGAGCCGCGTTACCCGCGCGCTCACCGATACCGTTGACCGAAACCTGACACTGGACAGCGCCCGCCTCGATACCCGCGAGGGCGTTCGCCGCCGCGAGACCGAAGTCGTCGTGCGTATGTACGTCGTACGGCACGTCGACCTCGTCGCGGAGCGCCGAGATAAGCCTGTGCATCGCAGTCGGACGTATCACACCGACCGTGTCGGGTATGTTGACGATATCCGCGCCCGCCTCCTTCGCCGTACGGACTATCTCGACGAGGTAGTCGAACTCCGTACGTGTCGCGTCCATGGGCGAGAACATACAGTCGACGCCGTGATCCTTAACGTGCGAGACGGCGTCGTAGGTCATCTCAAGAACCTCCTCGCGCGACGAATCCATCGACTTCTGAATCTGTATGTCGCTCGACGAGACGAAGGTGTGTACGAGGTTCACATCAGCATCAAGCGCGGCGTCGAGATCCTGCTCGTGGACACGCGCAAGACCGCAGACCGTGTTGTCGCTCGTTGCGGCTATCTCCTCGACAGCGGCGAACTCCTCGTCGCTGTTTATGGGGAACCCCGCCTCAATGACATCGACCCCCATACCGTCGAGCGTCTCAGCTATACGTATCTTGTCGTCGTGCGAGAACGAGGTACCCGGCGACTGCTCACCGTCACGTAACGTCGTGTCGAATATACTGACGTTATCTACGTCGTGCTCCCAAAAAACGACCCCTTTCCTTCGGCTCTCCGGGTACAAATCCATCACCCGCGGAGCCGTCCTTGTTTTGGGACATCTTACACTAACGCAGTCACCTTTCAGACTTAAGCCTGTCGGTTAAAAGGGTGGTTGGGAGACGGTGGCACGGTCTTTCAGGTGGTTTTATTCTGAACCGCGCTACTGTTGGTCATCGGGTTCGAGTGCCAGACGCTCTACGCCGATACCTTCGAACGCTTTGTCGCTCGAAACGATGCTGTCGTCGGCTAGCGCGGCGTGGAACGCGTCGAACGTGTTCAGACCGTCGTCGATGTACTCCGAAGCCTGATAAGGAACGTTCTCATCGCCGTCGAAGGACGCGAGTTCAAGTATGCTCGTAACGGCGCGTTCGCGTTCGAAGGAGCACCTCTCCTCGACTAGGAACAGTTCGACGAAGGTCACGAGCGAGACCTCAAGTTCGTCGCCGTGCTCTTTGAGAACCTCCTCCGCGCGTTCGGCGAGCGAGTCGTCGTCCTTGAGGAGCGCGACCCAGAGGTCGGTGTCAGCGTACATTCTCCTCCGCCTGTTTCCTGCCTTCCTCGCCCGCTGATTCGCGTAACTCGTTCATCGAAGCCTGTTTGAGTTCGTCGCTCGCCGACTCACGCAACGCGCCGACGGGGTCTTTAGGTACGGGTACGAGCCTTACGCTGTTGCGTAGTTCGACAAGACGGTACCTTTCGCCGTACCTCTCGCGCACATCCTTCGGTATGGTTACACGACCGCGAGAGTCGGTTTCGACTTCAGTCATTCCTATTTAGAGGTAGAAAAGGGAAATAAATAAATCACTCCCATTCAATCAAAGAGCTACCCGCGGATAGTTCGGGCTACGTCTCAGCCCTGTTCGCGCACCCTCTCCGCGACCGTCTCACCAAACTCATCTGTGCCCGCATCGCCGCCGAGGTCACGTGTCAGCGTCTCGCCTTCTGCGATTACGTCCTGTAGAGATTCGAGTACGAGTTCGCCCGCTTCCTCCTCGCCGATATGGTCGAGGAGGAGCGCGCCCGCCCAGATCGTCGCCGTCGGATTGGCACGGTTCTCACCTGCGTACTTGGGCGCGCTCCCGTGGAGGGGTTCGAACATGCTCGTTCCGTCGGGGTTGATGTTCCCGCCGGGTGCGAGACCCAGTCCTCCTTGGAGCATAGCGCCGAGGTCCGTGATTATGTCACCGAAGGTGTTGGGGGTGACGACTGTCTGGTAGTGGTCGGGGTTCTTTACGAACCACATCGTCGTCGCGTCAACGTAGTCGTACTCGTGGTCGATACCGTCGTAGTTCGTCGCCACGTCGTCCATAACCTCGCGCCACATGCCGTAGATGTCGGTGAGGACGTTCGCCTTGTCGACGCCCGTCACGAGGTCGTGGTCGTTCTCCTCGGCGTGGTCGAAGGCGTACTCGACGACGCGTTCGGTGCCCTCGCGCGAGATGGAGCCTATCTGGTACGCGATTTCCTCGGCGTCCGTCTCTATGTCGAGACCGAACTTTGTTTTGTACAGCTTGCGTTCAACCTCCAGTTCAGCCTCCGTCTTGCCCGTCTCGGCGCGTCCTCCGATACCGACGTAGAAGTCCTCCGTGTTCTCGCGCACGACGGTGAAGTCGATGTCGTCAGGACCGCGGTTGCGGAGGGGCGACTCGACGCCTTCGAGGAGCTTTATAGGACGGAGGTTGACGTACTGGTCGAACTCGAAACGGAGGCGCAGGATAATTCCTTTTTCGAGAATCCCGGGTTCGACGCGTGGGTCGCCTATCGAACCGAAGTAGACGGCGTCGTACTTCGAGAGTTCGTCGAGCGCGTGATCCGGAAGAACCTCGTCGGTTTCGAGGTAGTGATCCGCGCCGTACGGTAGGTCGTGCCAGTCCAGACCGAAGTTACGCGCGTCGCTCGCGGCTTCGAGCACCGTCTTTCCGGCGTCGATTATCTCGGGTCCGATTCCGTCGCCCTCTATGACGGGGATCTCGTGCATGCCCGACACGGGCGCGCGGTGCTCATAGGAGTTTCGTACTCGTTCCGCGCCCCCGGCGACGGACGGCGGAGAGTATCTGGTACGTGTTCCAAGCCGTGACGCCGACGCCAAGAGCGACGACGCCGGAGAGTGCTGTAATGCTCAGGACGTTGTTTTCTGCGACCGTCCGCCATGAGACGTAGATGAGGGCGACGCCGACCGCCTTCATCGGTACCATCGCGCGGACGCCGAAACGGTCGAAGACGCGCCGCGGAACCGGGTTGCGTTCGACGCCTCCGTAACGCGTAACCGCGAGGTAGGTTGTCACGGTGTCACCGACTCCCCAGAAGGCGACGAGTAGGAGCCAGAGGACGCCTTCGAGGGGTGACACGCCTTACCCCCTATCGATTCCGGGGTTGGTGTACGCGCCGTACTCCGCCGACGCGAACGACTCGCCGTACTTGGCGAGGACGCCGCTCGTGTAGTTGGGTTCGGGGTCGTCGCGTTCTTCGAGGCGTTCGTGTATCTCGTCGTCCGAGAGGTCTACGGAGAGTTCACGCTCCGCGATGTCAACGGTTACCGTATCGCCGTCTTCGAGCGCCGCGATGGGTCCCCCGTCGTACGCCTCGGGCGCGACGTGTCCGATGGACAGACCCCGTGTCGCGCCGGAGAAACGCCCGTCGGTGATGAGAGCGACGTCCTCCGAGTGTCCCTGTCCTGCAACAGCGGAAGTGACGCCGAGCATCTCGCGCATACCGGGACCGCCGCTCGGACCCTCGTTACGGACGATGATTACGTCTCCCGTCTCCGCACCTTCGGTCTGGACGTACTCCATGGCGTCCTCCTCGTTCCCGAAGATACGTGCGGGTCCCTCGTGGTGTATATCCTCGTCGGCAGTTACCTTGAGAACCGCCCCGCCGGGTGCTAGGTTGCCCTTGAGTATACGTATAGCGCCCTGCTCGTTCTTGGGTTCATCGACGGTGTACAGGAACTCGGCGTCTATCTCGTCTATCGCGGGCGGATCGATACGTTCGATCTCCTCGCCTATCGTCTTGCCCGTGACCGTCATCGCGTCTCCGTGGAGAAGGTCGGCGTCGTACAGCGCCTTGAGGATGACAGGGACGCCGCCGACCTCGTGTAGGTCGTTCATCACCTTCTCGCCTCCGGGCTGGAGGTCGGCAATCTTGGGCGTCCGTCGGCTTACGTCGTCGAACTCGTCTATCGACAGGTCGATATCCGCCTCCGCCGCCATCGCAAGTAGATGTAGGACGGCGTTCGTAGAGCCGCCGACGGCGACCTGTAGGGCGATGGCGTTCTCGAAAGACCTCTTGGAGAGGAAGTCGGAAGGACGGCGGCGTTCCTCGACGGCTTCGACGGCGAGTTCGCCCGCGCGTCGCGCCACCTCGTACCTCTCTTCGTCCTCTGCGGGCGGTGAGGCGCTACCGAGGGGCGCGAAGCCGATAGCCTCGGTTATCGATGACATCGTGTTGGCGGTGAACATACCGCCGCACGCTCCCGGTCCGGGGCACGCGTTTCTTTCGAGTTCGTCGAGTTCCTCCTCTGTCATCTCTCCTTTCGCCGTCGCGCCGACGCACTCGAAGACGTTCTGTATGGTGACCTCCTCGCCCTGAAAGCTACCGGGCATTATGGAGCCGCCGTAGAGGAAGACGCTCGGAAGGTCGGCACGTATGGACGCTATCATCATGCCGGGCATGTTCTTGTCGCATCCGCCGAGCGTAATGAGACCGTCCATGCGCTCCGCGAACGAGATGAGTTCGACGGAGTCAGCGATGACCTCGCGCGAGATGAGCGACGCCTTCATACCCTCCGTACCCATCGAGATGGCGTCGGAGACGGTGATGGTGCCGAACTCGATAGGCATACCGCCCGCGTCCTCGACGCCCTCGCGCGCCGAGTCGGCGACATCGTCGAGATGGACGTTACACGGCGTTATATCCGCCGCGGGGTTGGCGATACCTATCATAGACGACGCGAGGTCGTCGTCGTCGTACCCCATGGCGCGGAACATCGCACGGTGAGGTGCGCGGTCACGTCCCTCGGTAACCTCCTGACTCTGTATCTTCTTGCTCATGTACGTAAAACGTCGCGCCCGCTAATATACGGTTTGGTACGCGCGTTCAGTAAGGCGGCGAACCCGAACGTATGACGTTCGAGAGGCTTGTCATCTCCTCGGCGATACCGTCGAGTTCAACAGCGAGGAGTACGGCGATGTCGTCGAGCGTAACTATACCCGCGATCTCGTCGCCGTCGACGACGGGCATACGGCGTACACCCGCGGCGTCAAGCGTCTCTATGAGTTCGGTTATCTCGTCGTGCGCGTTTACGACGACGAGGTCACCGGTCATAACGTCGCCGGCGGTTGTGTTGTCGGGGTCGTTCTCCTTCGCGACACCCCGCACCGTTATGTCGCGGTCGGTGACGATACCGACGGGTTCGCCGTCTTCGATCACTACGACGCTACCGACGTTCTCGTCACGCATAGTCTCCGCAAGCTCTCTTACGGTCTCGTCGGAAGGGGATGTTACCACGTCTTCGGCGTCTCTGGCTATTTCGTCTACCGTGGGCATACGTTTACGGTACGTCGGCAGGAACTTAACTCTGACCCACGTCACGTACACGCCGGAGGAAGTTCCCCATCATCTCGTGTCCGTACGCCGTTAGGACGCTTTCGGGGTGGAACTGAACGCCCTCAAGCGGCTTTTCGTCGTGGCGTATCCCCATTACGACACCGCCGCCGCGTGCGGTCACCTCGAACGCGTCGGGCACCTCGGTTACACAGAGCGAGTGGTAACGTCCGACGGGGAAGCTCTGCGGCAGGTCGGAGTAGACGCCTTCGCCGTCGTGTTCGATACGCGCCGTCTTTCCGTGTACGGGTTCGGGTGCGTGACCGACCTCACCGCCGTACGCCTGAGCCATCGCTTGGTGTCCGAGACATACGCCGAGCGTCGGTGTGTCGTTGAAACCGTGGAGTATCTCAAGGACGTTACCTATATCGCGGTCGTTCGCGGGATGTCCGGGACCCGGCGAGACGACGATGCCGTCGGGATCGATCTCGTCGACGCGTTCGACCGTCACACGGTTGTTCTCGACGACCGTCTCGACACCTTCGATACCCGTGTAGTCGACGAGGTTCCACGTGAACGAGTCGAAGTTGTCGACGAACAGGACGGTTGCGTGGCTGGTACCGGTCACGTTCCGTCCTCCAGAGTTTCGAGCGCCGTCACGAGTGCGTTCATCTTGTCCTCCGTCTCGTCGTACTCGCTCTCAGGCACCGAGTCGGCGACTATACCCGCGCCCGCCTGTACCTCTACGTCGCTGATGCCGTCGCCGTTCCCGTCGAACGTCGCCGTACGTATGGTGATAGCGAAGTCGGAGTCGCCGTTCCAAGAGAAGTAGCCGACACCGCCGCCGTAGACGCCGCGTGGTTCGCGCTCTAACTCTTCGATTATCTCCATCGCACGTATCTTTGGCGCGCCTGAAAGCGTACCTGCGGGGAAGACGGCGCGCGTGGCGTCGAAGGAGTCAAAGCCGTCGCGCAGACGCGCCGAGACGGTCGACTCTATATGCTGTACGTGCGAGTACTGAACAACGCTCATGAAGTCGTCGACCTCGACGGTTCCGCCTTCGCCGACGCGCCGTACGTCGTTACGACCGAGGTCGACGAGCATGACGTGTTCGGCGAGTTCCTTCTCGTCGCTCAGCATCTCGCCCGCGAGTCTGCGATCCTCAACGGGGGTTTCGCCGCGCGGACACGTCCCCGCGATAGGGTTCGTCGTTACGCGGTCGTCGTGGATGCTGACGAGTGTCTCGGGACTCGAACCCACGACGCCGAAGCCGTCGAACTCGACGAGGTACATGTAGGGCGAAGGGTTGATATCGCGGAGACGTGCGTAGAAGTCGCACGCGTCGCCGCGTACGCGGTAACGTTTCTTACGCGAAAGAACGACCTGATAGACGTCGCCGTCGTAGACGTGTTCGCGTCCACGGTCGACAGCCTCCTCGTAAGCCCCACGGTCGTCGGCGTCGTCGTCGAGTATCTCGAAGCCACCGGTTCGGCGCTCTTCGTGTGCGTCGAGCGTCTCCATAGCTTCGCGGGCATCGGAGACGGCAGAGTCATAGATACCGCCGGCGTCGTCTTCGCCGGTGAGCACGGGTGTGAAGACGAGACGGGCGTCGTCCTTGTTGTGGTCGTAGACGAGGTTCCGCGTCGATAGTACGAAGACGGCGTCGTCGGTCGGCGTCTCCAGAGGTTCGTCTAACCAGAGGTCACCGACGGCGTCGTACGCGAGAAAGCCGACGAGTCCGCCCTCGAAGACCTGTCTGTCGCCGTCGTCGAAGTTGACTGTGCGCGCATCGGGGAAGAAGGAACGTAGGGCGTCAAGTGTGTCGGCTCCGTCTACGATACGACCGTCCTCGACAGCACCGAGACCGACGACCGTCGCGTCCTCGCGGAGACGTTCGACGGAGACGCGGCGCGCGTTCGAACGGAAGACTGCGTCGGGTGCGAATCCGACGAACGAGTAACGGGCGCGTCCGTCGCCACCGCCGCCGTTATCGCCGACCTGTCTGAGTGCGGAGACGTCGGTGTCGGCGCTTTCGAGCAGAAACGAATGGTCGGTACGTAACGCAGAGTAGGCTTCGAGAGGCTTAGGTGCGTCGACGGAAGCGGTCAGGCGGACGACAGCAGGGGGTTCGATGTCGCAGAACCCGTCGCGCGTCAGTTCAAACGGCGTCGGCATCGTCCACCCCGCGCACGAAGTTCCCTACGAGAACGTCGTCCTTCGTTCCGTTACGTTCGACGCCCGACGAGACATCGACGGCGTACGGTTCGACGCGTCGGATAGCGCGCGCAACGTTCGACGGTTCGAGACCTCCGGCGAGGACGACGGGAAGCGCGGTTTTGTCGACGAAACGCGCCGCCGCCCCCCAGTCCGTCTTCTCGCCCGTACCCCCCGCACCCTCGGCATCCGTGGAGTCGACTATAACGGCGTCCGCCTCATCCGAGGGTTCTTCGAACTCGGTGCGCTCCACGATCTTTGCGTGGCGCGCCGCGCCCGAAGCACCGACGCCGTTGTGTACCTGTACGGCGTCCGCGCCCGTCTCGCGTGCGAGCGCCTCTGCGTTGTCGTCGTCGTCGGGCATCGTGACGGCGACGGTGGTCACGAACGGCGGCGTCTCGTCGACGAGTTCGCGCGTCTCGTCGCGGTCGAGCTTCCTGTGTGTGTCGACGGGTACCTCGGTAACGAAGCCGACGGCGTCGACGCCCGCACGTACGACTGCGTCGAGTTCCTCACGTGAGGTTATACCGCAGACCTTGGTACGCGTCATTGTGTCTCTGAGAGCGCTTTCAGCTTATCGGTCGCGGAGCCTTCGTCGACAGCGTTCCGCGCGACCTCGACACCCTCCTCCACCGACGAGGCGATACCCGCGACGTACAACGCCGCGCCCGAGTTGGCGAGTACGATGTCGCGTTTCGCGCCGTCCTCTTCACCCTCGAAGATACCGCGGAGGTCACGCGCGTTCTCGGCGGGCGTCCCGCCTGCGACCGCCTCAACGGGGGCGCTCTCGACGCCTATCCCTTCGGGTGAGACCGTGTACTGTTCGACATCCTCACCGTCAACCTCCGCGACGGTTGTCTCTCCGTGAAGCGCTATCTCGTCCATACCGTCGCCGTGTACGACGAGCGCGCGTTCGACGTCCATATGCGCGAGCGAACGCGCCATGAGGGGGACGAGTTCGTCGTCGTAGACGCCGACGACCTGCGCCTCGGCGTCCGCAGGGTTGGTGAGCGGACCGAGTACGTTGAAGATCGTACGTGCGCCGAGTTCCTTACGCGGTCCGATAACGCGTTTCATCGCGGGGTGGAAGACGGGTGCGAGCATGAAACCGACGCCGGCGTCCTCTATGGCACGTTCGACCGCAGGCGGTTCGGCGTCTATCTCGACGCCCATCTCCTCCAAGACATCAGCGCTCCCCGACGATGACGAGACGGAGTAGTTACCGTGCTTCGCAACCCCGGCACCCCCCGCCGAGGCGACGATCGCGCTTGCGGTCGAGACGTTGATCGTGTCGTGGTCGTCGCCGCCGGTTCCGCACGTATCGACGAGCGGCGAAACGTCGGGCGAAACCGACCGCGCGGCGTCTTTCATACCCTGCGCGAAGCCGGCTATCTCCTCCTCCGTCTCGCCCTTGACCCGCAAGGACGCGAGAAGCGCGCCTATCTGGGCGTCCGTAGCGTCCTCGAAGACGGCGTCCGCCGCAGAACGCGCCTCGTCTAACGTCAGGTTCTCTCCGTCGAGAGTCTTGTCTAAGTATTCCTGAACCATGATGTACAACTCTGTACTTTGGTGTACAAAGTAGTTCAGGAAGTAAAAGGGTTGCTGTCTGTGAGCGGTCGTCGCGTCCTACCTACACGGCGTCGGGTCCGCTCTTACCCGTCCGTATCTGACGCGCCTCGTCGACGGGTAGGACGAACGCCTTTCCGTCGCCGGGTTCTCCCGTGCGCGCCGCCTCGGAGATAGCGTCGACAACGTCCTCCGCGGGAACGTCGGCGACGACACACTCTATCTTGGTCTTCTGGTGGAGATCGACGGTGTACTCCTCCCCACGCCACTGGCTCTTCTTCGAAGGCTGACTGCCTCGACCGCTGACGTTTATGACCGTGATGCTCGGCGCGCCGACCTCGACGAGCGCCTTCTTGACGGCGCTAAGCTTGTCGGGACGTATGTACGCGACGATCATCTGTATCTCGCCGTCAGTCATCGTTCACACCTCCGTCCGTGAACGCGTTGTCGGCGGTCGTACCCCCTCCGTCGGAGACGGTTTCGGGACCCCCGAACTCGGGGTACGTATCGACGCCATGTTCGGATATGTCGAGTCCCTCATGCTCGTGCTCCTCGGAGACACGCGCCTGTCCGACAGCCTTGAACGCACCGAAGACGGCGGCGGTCGCGGCGACCGTCCAGACGGTGATGACGACGACACCGACGACCTGTGCTACGAGCGCGCTAACCGAGAAGCCGCCGACGGCTATGAACGGGTACGCAAGTATACCGAGAACACCCGCGGAGCCGTGAACCGGGAAGACGGCGCAGACATCGTCTATCTTCACCTTGTGCTGTATGAAGTTGAAGACGATGGGCAACTGAGCGCCTGCGAGCAGACCGAGGGCGAGCGCCCCAGGCCAGATAACGTCGTCCACGATACCCGTGACGCTCACGAGACCCGCGAGCATACCGTTTGCGACGTACAGCGTATCGACCTTGCCGTTCATGTAGAGCGCGAGCGCCGCCGCGCCGACACCGCCCGCCGCCATACCGAGCGTCGTGTTGAGGGCGACGAGACCGACGATGGAGAACGAACCGAGCGCTATACCGCCTTCGCCCGAAGCGAGAGGCGTCGCGGCTGTGCCGACGTTGAAGCCGTACCAGCCGAACGCGAGTATAAGCGTGCCGAGCACTGCGAACGTCAACGAGTGTCCGGGGATGACGTTGACGCTACCGTCGGAGTTGTACCTGTCTATACGCGGACCGAGTACCCATGCCGCGGTGAGACCCGCGATTCCGCCGACGGCGTGAACTATCATACCGCCCGCGAAGTCCTTGAACCCCGCGCCGATGACGCTACCTATGAGACCGTCGGCTGTCAGCATCCCTCCACCCCATGTGAACCCCGTGACGACGGGGTATATGAGGGCGGCGAGAACGACGGTGTATCCGACGTACGCGCGGAGCTTTGCGCGTCCCGCGACAGCGCCGGAGACTATCGTCGCGGCTGTCATCGCAAAGACGCCGCCGAACAGCCACGATGTCCACTGGCTCGTGCCGCTAAAGCTCGTGTACTCGGCTGTGAGATGGCTGAAAGCCCCCGCGAGCGAGTAACTACCGCTACCTGTCAGACCGCCAACTATCCCCGATACCCCTGCGCCGACGAGGAAGAACGCGAGTATCCCCACGCTCCACGTCAGCATGTTCTTCGTAAGCTGGTTTGCGACGTTCTTGCTCCTCACCTGACCGGATTCGAGCATAGCGAATCCGGCGTGCATGAAGAAGATCAGGAACGTCACCGTCAGCACCCACACCGTATTGATACCATCGACCAGCGTTCCAACGTCCTCTACCTGTAGTACGAGTTCGTCTACCATGTTTTGTTACCTTGTTACGCCTTCCAAGCCCAAACTTTCAGTTTTGGACGTTTGGGCATGTGTTTCGGCAGTTACACCAAATACACGTAGGTATAAAAGCATTACTAACTCACAACGGGTGAACTTAGAGAATTCAGGTCGATACTGTCCAAAAATAGATGTGACAATAGTTCGTGTCAAATACCTGAACGTTCAGCGAAAGAACTAACAGATTGTAGCACTAAGGTACAGGTTTGCAGAACTAAACCTTCGGTAAGAGGCGTTAGACGTACGTTGTTTCGTGGGTGTTAAGAGAACCCGGAAGCGGAAGGCGCTATCCCGTCTCCTCACGGAGGCGCGCGACGTACCCCGCGCGCACGTCGCCGTCGGCGTAGAAGCCCGCTACGTCGTACTCGCCGTCGGAGAAGTCGCCGGCTATCTCTAAGGCGTAGTCGATAGCCTTGTCGTACCCCACGAGGTTCTTACGGAGCTTGCGCGCCGGAACGTCGGCTTCGATATGGAACGAGACGCGCCAGCCGTCGCGTCCTCCTGCGGTTCCTCTTGACGCTTCGGTGACGGTTACGAGAGGTAGACACGCGCGCGGGTATTCGTCGCCGTCAAAGATACCGGGCTTGTAGCACGCGACGAGTCCGTCGTCCTCCGACCAGACGTACCAGCCGTCGGGTAGGCGGCGACCCGCGTGCTCCTTAGGGAGATCCATGTCGGTGATACGTGCGCGCGGTAAAGAGTCTTGTCGGCTTCGTCCGGTCTCTGCGTCGACGGGTGAGGCGCGGGTCTTCTTCGTCGAAGACCTCTACTCGCCGAGTATACCGCGTTCGGTCATCTCGCGGACATCGAGGTAGTCGTCGAGTTCGTCCTCGCTCAGACCGTGTTCAAGCGCGACCTCGCGGACGGTGAGCCCTTCCTTCATCGCCTGCTTCGCTATCTCTGCGGCGTCGTCGTACCCGATATGCGGTGCGAGAGCCGTCACGATAGAGAGCGACCTTTCGGCGTCGTCGGCGCACGTCACACGGTTCGCCTCGATCCCTTCGACGCAACGGTCGGAGAGTAGGTCGGAGACGTTTGCGACGAGTTCGATAGACTGGAGCAGGTTGTGCGCCATGACGGGCTTCATGACGTTTAGCTCGAAGTTGCCCGCCTGACCGCCGACGTTTATCGCCGTGTCGTTCCCCGTTACCTGCGCGACGACCTGACAGACCGACTCCGGAATGACAGGGTTTATTTTGCCCGGCATTATCGACGAACCCGGCTGTACGGCGGGGAGGTCGATCTCGCCGAAGCCCGTGCGCGGTCCGCTCGATAGCCAGCGGAGGTCGTTGGCTATCTTCATCAGCGAACCCGCGACCGTCTTGAGCGCACCGCTCGTCTCTACGACGGCGTCGCGTGCCGCCTGTGCTTCGAAATGGTTCGACGCCTCGACGAACTCGACACCCGTCTCTTCGCTCACGTTCTCGACGACGAGTTCAGGGAACTCCGGATGCGTGTTCAGACCCGTACCGACCGCGGTTCCGCCGATTGCGAGTTCACGTAGCGACGAGCGCGCGCGCTCGACGCGTTCGACGCCCTTGTCTATCTGTTCTGCGTACCCACCGAACTCCTGACCGAGACGGACAGGGGTGGCATCCTGAAGATGCGTCCGTCCCGTCTTTACCACGTCGTCGAACTCGTCCGCCTTTTGGTCGAGAGAACCCGCGAGGTTACGGAGCGCTGGGAGGAGGTCGTCCTCGACGGCGGTGAGGGCGGCGACGTGTATCGACGTGGGTACAACGTCGTTGCTCGACTGTCCCATGTTTACGTGGTCGTTGGGATGTACCTCCTTCGAACCCTTCTCCGCGCCGACTATCTCACACGCACGGTTTGCGATGACCTCGTTGGCGTTCATGTTTGTCGAGGTACCGCTACCGGTCTGGAAGATGTCGACGGGGAACTCGTCGTCGTGTTCGCCCTCGGCAACCTCGCGCGCCGCCTGCCGTATAGCGTCCGCCTTGTCGGCGTCGAGCAAGCCGAGTTCCTCGTTCGCCTCCGCCGCTGAGTACTTGACCGTCCCTATGGCACGTATGAAACGTCTGCCGAAACGTAGGTCGGAGACGGGGAAGTTGTCGACGGCGCGCTGTGTCTGTGCGCCGTAGAGGGCTTTTTCGGGGACACGTACCTCGCCCATGGAGTCCTGTTCTACACGGTAGTCGTTCTCATCCGTCATAGGTCGACGCAGGCGGGCGCGGTACAAAAAGCCGTCCAAACGGGCGCGTGGTACGCTCCGTCAGTAGGCTCTGTTGCCGGGGTTCCGTGGGGGTCGGAGATAGACGTCCAAACGGAGGCGTTCGGCACGGCTCCGTCAGTATGCGGGTCCGTAGCAGTACGTGCCCTCGGTTTCCTTGCATCTACACTGTCCCATACCGTAGTCGGCGAGGCTTTGGTCACCGAGTACAGGCTCGACGAGGTCGGCGAGGACGCCGGGGAAACGCGGGCTGTCGTGCGGCACGGGGACACGGTGTAGCTCGACACCGAGTTCGTCGCAGTCCTCGCGTAGCTCGATGTCGAGTTCGGAGAGCGTCTCCGACTGTTCGCGCATGAACGAGACGGGTTCGACGACGACGTGATCCGCCTCGACCTCCTCGATCACGTCCTCGGTGTCGGGTTCCGTCCAAGAGACACCGCGGTTTTCGTGGTTCTGGTAGCCGAGGAGGTAGTCGTCGACACCGATCCGGCGCGCCATCCAGTCGCAGAACTCCTCGACGTACTTGTCGTATCTGCTTGCAAGGTCGCCTTCGAGGTACTTGGTCGGTGTACCGTGCGCCGAGAACAGTAGCTCGGCGTCGCCGTCGTCGCCCATACTGACACCCTCGTCCTCGATGAAGCCGGCGAGGTTCTCGGCACGTAGCTCGACGTAGTCGGGGTGTTCGTGCCACCCCGTGATCTCGGTGTACTCGGGCGACCAGTCGAACCCTTCGAGTGCGTCCTCAGCCATTTCGAGCGACTCGACCGTTGTGGTACGTCCGCACAGGGGGTAGACGGGGAGGGCGACGAGTTTCTCGACGCCGTCGTCGCGCGCCTCTTTGAGGGCGTCGCGGACGAACGGTTCGGTGTACTGCATACCGTTGTAGACGTGTGCGTCGAATCCGCGTTCGTCGAGTTCGTCGACGAGCGCGTCCGCCTGCTCACGCGCCTGCGGCTTGAGCGGCGACGGACCCATCTCGTCGTACTCGGCGAGAAGACCGGGTGCGCGTTTCTCTGCGAGTTCATGTGCGCGTTCACGTGCCTCGTCCTCGTCGTCTATATCCTCCATCTCCATGTTGCTCATGAAGATACGTTCGAGGTACGGCACGACGGCGTCGCGGGTTGTTTCCTCGGGTTCGCCAAAGTTGAGTAACAGGACTCCGGTCGTCATGATGGGCTATACGCGCGCGTGACGTTTCACTCCTTCGTCTTAGTCATAGGTTGGCTCGAAGTCGTGGAGGTAAGCCGTCGAACCGTCGTCCCATTCGGTGTCGTGGGTCTCCTCTATACGGCGCTTGTAGGCTTTGAGGTTCGGCGATCCTTCGGCGCGGGCGTCCTCGTCAGTGAGCTCGCCAAGACGGCGCTCGCGCACCTCCACGAGTTCGTACTCATTTCCGTCGACGACGAACGTATCGCCCTCATCGGCGTGTCTGTCGCCTCGGTGTATCTGTGTTATCTCGCCGTCTGCGACGGCATCGCGTAGGCGCTGTGCGGGCAGTAGGTCGGTGGCATCAATGCGTGCCATACATCACGTGTTGCTCGGCAAGAATGTTAAAAACACCGGATGGGTTAATACCTACTTCAGACGGAAGTCGTAGCCGTCGACGTCGTCGTCTCCGAGAACCGAGGCGACGCCCGCACCGAAGGAGTAAGCGACGGAGCGCGCCCCTCCGCCTATCTGTTCGCGGAACGAACGTCTCGGCGAGAACTCACGTACCTCCGCGTCGGCTTCGATCATATCGCCGACCCGATCCTCTACGTCGTCGTACGTACCCGTCTCGTCGACGAGACCTGAGTCGACGGCTTCCTTGCCGAGGTAGACGCGCGCCTCGGTGTCGCGCACCTCCTCCTCGGTCATACCGCGACCCTCGGCGACGCGGTCGACGAAGACATCGTAGAAGCCGTCTATGAGACCCTGTAGGTACTCGCGCTCCTCATCGTCGGTCTCCTTCAACGGGTTGCCCGCGTCCTTGTACCGTCCCGCGACGAGACGCTCGTACTCGACGCCGAGATTTTCCGCCGCCTCCTTGGCGTTGAGACGCGAGCCTATAACGCCTATGGAGCCGACGAGCGACGTGTCGCGTGCGTAGATCTCGTCGCACGCGCTCGCTATCCAGTAGCCGCCGCTCGCGCAGACATCCGTGGCGTACGCGACAGCGGGACCGTCGAACTCAGCGACAGCACGGCGTATGTCGTCGCTCGGAACGACCTCTCCGCCGGGGGTGTTCAGACGTACGATGAGTGCGTTAACGGCGTCGTCGTCGTCCGCCGCCTCGATGGCGTCCACGACACGGTCGGCTCCGAAGCCGGGTGTCGGTACCAGTCCGCCGGTTCCGTCGCGCGTGATAGGACCGTCGACGGAGACCTCCGCCGTGTTGTAAGGCGAGACGAGCGCCGAAGCGATCCGCTGTGAGACGAACAGACCGCCGAAGCCGAGGGCTACTACGAAGAAGACGCTCCATACGGAGACGTCGGCGATCCGGGGTACGACGACGAAGCCCGCGTAGCCTGCGATGAGCGCCGTAACGGTTCCTAAGGCGACGACGAAGCCCTGTCCTGCGGTTGAACTGCGTGCCATACGTGTATGTGTACAGGCACGCGTAAAAGTAGGTCGGCTGTCGTAGGTCTACTCGACGTCTATGTCGGTCGTCTCGTCGTCGTTACCGCGCGGAAGAACGTCTTCGAGCCACTCACCGACACGGTCGGGAACGCGGCGCACGAGTTCCGTGGGGGAGATAGCCTTGTACTCGCCGGACTCGACCTCCACGATGCCGTCGTCCCTGAGGTCGTCGAGAACCGCCTCGACCTTGTCGGGGTTGAGACCCGTCGCCTCCGATACCTCTTCGACGGAGCCACCGCCCTCCTCGCGGAGACCGACGTAGACAGCGACGCGTGCACGCGTGTCGAGTATCTCCGAAAGGAGGCGGTCGACGTTGTCGTCAACCGAGTCAAGAAGTTCCTCTGCGCGCTCCTCGACCTTCTCGCGCTGTTCCTCTACACGTTCCTCTACACCCTCTGACTCTGCGTCGTCCGCCTCTACCGTCTCGTCTAACTCTGTTTTTTCGTCGGACATGTACCGACCGAAGTATCCCAAGCTTATATTTCTTTTTAGATAGTTTGACAAGGAAAGCCCGTCTACCGCTCATCGATGATAACGGTTGGACTCGCGGGGAAGCCGAACGCGGGCAAGTCGACGTTCTTCCGCGCCGTGACACGTGCAGAGGCGGAGGTCGGCAACTACCCGTTCACGACGATAGACGCAAACCGCGGCGTTGCGGCTGTACGAACCGACTGCCCGTGCGACGAGGTCGACGGTCTCGACGGCTACTGCGGAAACTGCCGCGAAGGACGCCGGTACGTCCCCGTCGAGGTTATCGATGTCGCGGGTCTCGTACCCGACGCACACGAGGGGCGTGGACTCGGAAACCGGTTTCTCGACGAACTCCGGCAAGCGGACGTTATTCTGCACGTCGTCGACGCGTCGGGTGGGACGGACGAGGAGGGCGAACCCGTCGAGGTCGGTGCACACGACCCTCAGGAAGACGTCGAGTTTCTCGAACACGAGATGGAGATGTGGATAGCCGGCGTCTTACGCGACAACCTAAACGGTCTCGTACGCCGTTCGAAGACACCGGAGTTCGAACTCGACGAGGCGCTCGCCGAAGTTCTGACGGGTGTGGGTGCGTCCGAAACCGATGTCAGACGCGCACTCCGACGAGTCGATCTTCCGCCAGTCGGCGACTGGGGTGACGAGGAGATCGAGGCGCTCGCGCGCGAGGTTCGGGGTCTGAGCAAGCCGACGCTCGTGGTCGCAAACAAGCTCGACGTTGCGCCCGACGGGTTCGTGGATGCGCTCGTCGAAGACGGTGCGGTTCCTGCGAGCGCCGAGTCGGAACTCGCACTACGGCGCGCGGATGAGTCGGGTGTCGTCGACTACGCCCCCGGCGACGGTTCGTTCAAGGTCACGGGCGATATCTCCGACGAGCAGGGCGCGGGGCTTGAGAGCATCCGTAACACGGTCGACGGGTACGGCGGAACGGGTGTACAGAAGGCGCTTGACACCGCGGTGTACGGTACTCTGAAC
>Ga0207714_1000539_pt1 | contig 25741 bp, 29 predicted proteins | sample PonA232FremontCA_2_FD_187270 | JGI IMG/M metagenome (GOLD analysis project Ga0207714, IMG submission 187270) | Marine sediment microbial community from Fremont, CA, USA - Pond A23 Sediment 2 (SPAdes) | ecosystem: Environmental > Aquatic > Marine > Unclassified | place: USA: Fremont, California...
CCACCGGGCAGATGGGCTTTATGATCATGCAGGCCGGCCTCGGCTTCTTCGGGGCCGCTATCACCCACCTCGTGCTCCACGGGTTCTACAAAGCCTACCTCTTTCTCTCCTCGGGCGAGGAAGTCGAGCACACGAGTCCCGCCGACACGACGCACGCGGCGGCCGGGATGGGGGCCGTTGGACTGGTCATGACCGTGCTGACCGCGGTCGCCGGCGGGGTCCTGTTCGCCGGCCTCACCGGCAAGGGGACCAGTACCGACAGCGGTCTCCTGTTGACCGGGCTGGTCGTGCTGACGGCGCTGCACGCGACACGGAGCGCCGTGGGGCGGAGCGCGCTCCCGGCGACCTACCGGTACGTGGCCGTGCCGGCGGTCTTCCTGCCCGCGACCGCCGCGTACGCCGTTGTCTACGTCGCCGTTACGGGTGTGATGGAGGGACTACCTGTGGTGAGCGCACCGGTCGAGTTGACGGTCGGTCACGTCGTCGTGTCAGCCGCGTTCCTCGGCGTGTACGTCGCCATCGAGACCGGTGCCTACCGCTACAGCGACCGCCTCTACGTGGCGCTCGTGAACGCCACGCGGGCACCGCCCGGAACCCTGCTGACCTCACGGGAGGAGTACAATGAGTACTGAGACCGACGTTCGCGACAGCATCGAACGGGCAGCCGACGCCGTCGGCCCCGTCTGGCCGCTCCACTCGTTCGTGACCGCCAACCCGCTCGCCGGGTTCGAAAGCCGGCCGTTCCACGAGGCGGTCCGCGAGGGCGAGCGGCTGTTCTCCGCGAACGGGTACCCGAGCGCCGACGTGTTCCGCCGGGCGTGGGAGAACGGCCGGATCGACGCCGACGTCCTCGAGTCCGAACTGGTGGACCGCGGCTACGAGGGTGACCCCGAAACCCTGCTCGACCGGATGGCCGGGGCGGAGACAGAGCACGAGGGGTCTGACGGGACCGACGACGCCACCGACCGGGTTGACGAACTGCTGGCGAAGTGGCTCGCTGCCTTCCTGGACCAGGGGAAGGCCCACTGGCCAATGCCGAACCGCGAGGAGGGGTTCTACGCTGCGGTCAGAGAGGTGGCGCCTCACGACCGCGAGATCCCCGGCCGCGAACGGCTCGCCGACCTGCCGGAGGACCCCGCCGCGGCCATCGAGCAGGTGCTCGCCGACCACCCGAGAGAGCGGTGGCCGGTGGTCTTCGAGTACCACCTGGCCGCACTCCCCGGTTGGACCGGGTTTATCAAACAGCGGATCGACGACGACGGGGCCTGGCAGTCTGCCTACCCGGTCACGCTGGCCGGCTACCTGGCGGTCCGGCTGGCTCTGACCGACCTGCTCGACGCACCACTGGCGCCGCCGGACGACGCAGCCGTGGCCCACACCGACGACAGCACAGAGGGTGTGGACGCGGGCCGTGGTGGCACCGAGACCGGAGTCGACGACCGGCAGGTACCCCTCCCCGAGGGCTGGTTGTCCGCCTGGGAGGCGACGTACCGCCAGCAGCTGGTCGGTGCCGTCACGGACGCGAGTGCCGCCTACGAGACCGCCGAGGAGGGCGACCGCCCGGACGCACAGCTCGTGTTCTGTATCGACACGCGCTCGGAGATCATCCGCCGCCACGTCGAGGCCGCCGGGGAGTACGAAACCCACGGGTTCGCCGGCTTCTTCGGGGTCCCGATGCGCTACGAGGGCTACGACGCCGACGTGACGACCTTCACCGACGCCATCGCCGAGGCGGGCGGCGGCCTCGACGCCGCGGAGGCCGTCGTCCGCGACGCGGGCTATCCGGCCGCCTTCGACCGCTGGGATCCCGAGCGCCTCCGAGAGACCTTCCAGGCGCTCTACCTCGGCGACGACCTGTACCGCGACCTAGAGGGCGGCGACCCGCCGTTCGAGGCGCGAGGCTACATCCACGACGAACCCGTCCTCGTCGACGAGTCGACGATCACCGCCCTGACCGAGCGGTTCGCCCTCGGCGTGTTGACCGGGCGCCCGGCCGCGGAGGCGACCATCGCCCTCTCGCGGGTCGGCCTCTCCGTCCCCGACGCCCACCGGTTCACGATGGACGACTGGGCGGAGGGGAAACCCCACCCCCGGGCGCTGACCACCCTCGCCGACCGGCTGGACGCGATGCGGGTGGCCTTCGCCGGCGACACTCTCGACGACGTACGGACGGCGGTCAACGCTGTCGGTGCCGACCCCGACCGGACGTACCACGGGATCGGCGTCCTCACGGGCGGTCTGACCGGGGAGGCTGGCCGGCGGGCGTTCGAGGACGTGGGCGCCGCGGCAGTGGTCGAGACGGTGAACGATATCCCCGACCTGCTCGAACTGTGACGCCCGACTGGTCCCGCTTCGGCGCCGTCGCGGCCGTCCTCGTCCTCGTCGTGGTGGCCGTCGTCGCCGCCACTTCGCCGCCCGACCCGTATACGCAACTCCGGGGCGTCCTTCCGGGCGTCGTCGTCGCCCTTGTCGTCGCCTATCTGGTGGCTATCGGCGGCAGAGACTAGGACCACTCCCGACAGTTAGGAGTTATCGTCGCTGTCGATAGATGCTCGCCGAATCCACCGGCGAACGTCTATCACGACTACCATAATCCTAAGTCTTACTTCGTGCCGGGCCACAGTCCGTCCATGCGAATCGCACTACTTGGCGGCACCGGCGACATCGGCGAGGGGCTTGCCCTCCGGTGGGCCTACCACACCGACCACGAGGTAGTGATCGGCTCGCGCGACCCCGACAAGGCCCGCGCGAAAGCCGAGGAGTACGAGACCGAACTGTCGAGCCGTGGCGTCGACCGCAAGATCAACGGCTTCGAGAACGCGATGGCGGCCGACCGGGCGCGGGTGGTCGTCCTCGCCGTCCCCGCGTACCACGCGACCGACACCGTCGAGGCCGTCGCCGACACCCTCGACGACGAGACGATCCTCGTCACGCCCGCGACGGGGATGCAACGCGACGAGGACGGCTTCCACTACAACCGCCCCGGCGCGGGCAGCGTCACCCAACTCGTCGCGAACGCCGCGCCGGACGGGGTTCCCGTCGTGGGCGCGTTCCACAACCTCGCGGCTGGCCGCCTCGCCGACTTGGACGCAGATCTCGGCATCGACACGCTCCTGGTCGCCGACGATCCGGACGCGAAGGACCTCGTCTCCCTCCTCGCGGACGACATCGACGGCCTCCGGCCGCTGGACGCCGGCGGCCTGGCCAACGCCGCGGAGATCGAGTCGTTGACGCCACTCCTGATCAACGTCGCCATGCACAACGAGGGGCTCCACGACCTCGGCGTTCGGTTCGACTAGTACGGCCCGTCGAAACACCTGATCCCGACGGGGGTGGGTCGACGAGCGCGGAGCGCGGCGCCACGCCCCGCGATGGGGGACGACCGACCGAAGCTGTCGCCCACGTTTCCAAACCCGGCTTTTGAAACTCTCCCGACAAAATATCAGTTTAGAAATAATTTTTCCGGTAGTGTGCCCTAGCGGTGGTGATGACAAACGGATCGAACCCACGGGTTGTCGCCGTCTGTGGCAGTTTGCGCGACGAAAGTCGGACACGTATCGCCACGAACGTGGCGCTCGAAGCCGCGGCTGCGGCCGGTGCGACGACGGAGGTCGTCGACCTGCGCTCCTACGACCTGCCCGGTTTGAACGCCGCCGAGACGGACGTTCCGGACGCCGAAGACCTCTGCGAGACCGTCTCGCGGGCCGATAGCGTCCTGATCGGCACGCCCAACTACCACGGGTCCTACTCGGGCTCGCTCAAGAACGCCCTCGACTACTGTCGACGCGACGAGTTCGAGGGAACGACCGTCGGGCTCCTCGAAGTCGCGGCTGGGGACTTCCCCGGCTCCGCCCTCACCCATCTCCGGACCGTCACCCGGACGCTCCGTGCCTGGACCCTGCCCACGGAGGTCGCGATTCCTGACTCACACGCGCTGATCGCCGGCGACGGTATCGGCGACCCCGATATCGCCGATCGAACGCGACGACTCGGCCGAGAACTCGTCGACTACGCCGGTGTGACGAACTATCCCGAAACGAACCGGGCCCCGGCCACCCTCACGGACGACTGTGGGGCGGACGACTAACATGAACGCGATCAGACTCTTGGAACCCGACGGTACGGACGCATTGACTTGCGAGGATGTTCCGCGCCCGGAACCTGACGACGACGAGCTGCTGGTACGGATTCGTGCGGCTGGCGTGAATCCACTGGACTGGCTCGTCTGCCGCGGCGTCCTCCCGGAACTCCGCGACGAACCGCTTCCGTGGACCCCCGGCTGGGATCTCTCCGGCGTCGTCGAAACCGTTGGGACGGACGTGACGGAGTTCGAGCCCGGGGACGCCGTCTTCGGGATGGTGCGCCTGCCCGGTGCTGGCGGGACGTTCGCCGAGTACGCTACCGTGACCGTCGAGGAGGTCACGGCGAAGCCGCCTTCGCTCTCGCACACCGACGCCGCGGGCGTTCCGATGGCGGGTCAGACCGCCTACCACGCTCTCTACGAGGTCGGCGGACTCGACCCCGGACAGCGGATTCTCGTCCACGCGGCCGCCGGCGGCGTCGGCCACATGGCCGTCCAGTTCGCTACGCACACCGGCGCGCACGTGATCGGCACCGCTTCCGGGCGAAACGAGCGGTTCCTCCGTAATCTCGGCGTCGACGAGTTCGTCGACTACCGAGCGGAGCAGTTCGGGGACGTCGTTGACAGTGTCGACGTGGTACTGGACGCCGTCGGCGGTGAGGTCACCGCACGCTCGGTCGGGGTTACCCGGCCGGGCGGTGTGGTCGTCACCCTTCCGGACCGACCCTCGGCGGACGCTGTCGAGCGGTTTCGGGACGAACACGGCGTCACAGTTCGGTTCTTCGACGTCCTCACGGAATCACCCCCGGCGACGCTCCGGTCGGTCGCGTCCCACGTCGAAGCCGGCGTCCTCGCCCCCGTAATCAGTGACACCGATCCGCTCTCGGCGGCACGGCAGGCACTCGAAACGAGCGCCGACGGTCACGTCCGTGGCAAACTCGTCTTGGAGGTGAGCGACGGCTGACCGACGACGGGGATCGGTCGAGGGATCGATCACGGCGAACCGCCGGCGCCCGACCTGTACGAAGCGGCGGGGACGGCGGCGACTGGGGCAGTGGCCCCGGCGCCCAATACTGTAAAGAATGTTTCAAAACTGTGGCTGTGCGACCATTTTAGACCGTTCGGTTCCTCGGCTTGCGCATGAACCGGCTCGAGGCCATGGAGCTGGCGCAGGAGTCGGACCACTGTCTCAGGCCAGCGGAGGCGTTCGCACTCGTCGGGGACGAAACGCGGGTGGCTATCCTGGAGGCGCTCTGGCACGTCGACGACCAGCCGGTGGAATTTACGACGCTCTACGGGATGACCGAGGCGGACAACAGCTCCCAGTTCAACTACCACCTCGACCGATTGACCGGGCACTTCGTCCGGCGGCGGGACGGCGGGTACGAACTCCGGACCGCCGGCGAGAGTGTCGTCCAGGCCGTCGTCGAAGGATCGTTCAACGGCCACCCGGACCTCGATCCGTTCGAGACCGGCGACGAGTGTACCCAGTGTGGCGAGCCGCTCGCGGCGACGTACGCCGACGAGAAACTCGCAATCGGCTGTCCCGGCTGTGGCCGGACGCACGGGCGGTACTCGTTCCCGCCGGGTGGGCTGATCAACCGTGGCGAGGGGGCGATCCTCTCGGCGTTCGACCGGCGGGTACGACACCTCCACTGCCTCGCCAGGGACGGCGTCTGTCCCGAGTGCAGCGGCCGGATGCGAACGCGAATCGTCCGCGGCGGCGACTGCTGTCTCGACACGGACCTCCACGCCGAATACGCCTGCGAGCAGTGTCGACACACCCTCTGTTCTCCCCTCGGGCTGGTTCTCCTCGACGAGTCGGCGGTGGTCGCGTTCTACCGGAATCACGGCGTCGACCTCGGAGCGACGCCGTACTGGCGGCTGGACTGGTGTGTGAGCGACGACCACACGGTCGTTCGAGCGACCGACCCGTGGGAGGTTGCGGTGTCGATCACCCACGACGACGATACGCTCGGTGTCACTCTCGACGGGGACCTTGCCGTTACCGAGATAGAGCGGGAGACGCCGCGCTCGGTGTCCTGATACCGAACGGGACCCCTGCGACAGGGGTGACCGGCAGATACGGCGCACGTATCGACCGTCCAGTCTCCGGTACATCCGGACGTCGCACCCCGACCCGTCCGAGAGGAAACAGCGATCGAACCGTTGTACGGCTGTGAGGCGGACGCCTCGGTGAGAGCGAATACAGTCCCTCCTCCAATACGGCGGGATCGGTTCGGGACATCTCGGCGAATTCCCCGTGGCCGTCGCGGCGTTGGTCGGGACTCCGATCACGATTCTCGTCGTCGGACGGTTGTTCGAGAGGCTCTTCTGAACCGTTCGCGGGTGCCTTCGAACGACCGTTCGGGAAAGGGTGGGCCGGCACCGAGCGTTTCACTGCTGCACGCCCCGTCCATTCGGCGTCATCTCCGATCCGTCGCACTGCCTGACGGTTCGATGGCGGCGATCAGAACCGGTCTTCGAGCTCCGCCCGTAGATCGTCGACCGTCGCGTCCTGCATCGCCAGCAACACGAGCAGGTGATAGACCAGGTCGGCCGACTCGGCGAGCAGTTCCTCGCTGTCGTCGTCCTTCGCGGCGAGGATCACCTCCGTCGCCTCCTCGCCGATCTTCTCCAGCACCGCGTTCTCGCCTTTCTCGTGAGCGAACAGCGACGCGGTGTAGGACCCCTCGGGAAGTTCGTCCCGGCGGTCCTCGATGGTGGCAAAGAGGGCATCGAGGACGGCGTCCGTGTCGGCCGCCGAATCGTCGGTCACGCCTCGGCCCCTGCGTCGGCGTCGGCGAGCAACGGGTCGAACAGCGCGAGTCGGTGGAGGCGGTCGTCGGCGGTGAGCTCCGGGTGGAACGAGGTGGCGACGACCGGCCCCTGTGAGACGGCGACGGGGCGGTCCTCCCACGTTGCCAGCACGTCCACGTCGGGGCCCACTTCGCCGACGACGGGCGCGCGGATGAACACGGCGTGGAAGGGGTCGTCCAACCCCTCGACGTCGAGGCCGGCCTCGAAGCTGTCGACCTGCCGGCCGAAGGCGTTGCGGTCGACGCTCACGTCGAGCAAGTCAAGCGTGTCGACCCGGTCGTCGCGGGCGTCGCGGGCGGCGACGATCAGGCCGGCACAGGTCGCCAAAATCGGCTTCCCGGCGGCGGCGTGATCCCGGAGTTCGTCGTCGATGCCCTCCAGACGGAGGAGCCGGGAGATGGTCGTCGACTCCCCACCCGGGAGCGCGAGGGCGTCGCAGTCGGGGACGACGCCCGATTCGCGGATCTCGACAACATCGACGTCGTGATCCGTGGCGGCCGCTGTGCGTTCGATTGCGTCGACGTGTTCGCTCACGTTGCCTTGGACGGCGACGACGCCGATCCGCACACTCATACCGGGCATCGCACCTGGTTCCGGGCGACCTGCCGGGGCTGACTGACGACCATCGTTACAGCGAGACGACGTTCAGAATCTGCACGAGGACGCCGAAGAGGACGCCGAACGCCACGACGGTCTTCGGGTCGATCCGGATGGCGTTGCGGTCCTCGGCGTCGAAGTAACGAACGAGACCCGCACTCGACATCAGGCCGCCGCTTTGACTCCCACTCATAGGCGTCAGTGAGGTCCTCGTTCGCCTAAACGTTTCGCTCCGCGGCCGGACAGTCAGTCGCCGGTCCGCGAACCGGACCGAATGGCAAACGCTTATGCGCGCCGCTCCGGAATCCGGCTGACGGACTATGACCGTTCGACTGCTCGATTTCTACGCCGACTGGTGCGGCCCGTGTGACGCTCAGGAGCCGATCCTGGAGGAACTCCTCGCGGACTACGAGGCCGTCGAGCTGACGAAAATCGACGTGGATCAGGACCAGGACACCGCCAACGAGTACCAGGTCCAGTCCCTCCCGACGGTAGTCGTCGAGAACGACGACGGCATCGTCGACCGGTTCGTCGGCGTCACCCAGCGTCCCGACATCGAGGACGCTCTGCAGCGCGCCGGCGTCTGATACGGGGGGTTGTCGCCTGTCTCGGTGGGTCGCCGGACCGTCTCGGCGGCCCATCGGGAAGCAGTTGACAGCAATCCGGCCGGGCTCCCGTCGCCCGCTCCGCTCGCGAATCCCCACCGTTATGACGATCCGATCCTAACCCGGACTTAAATGGGTATCCTCGAAGACAAATCTCGGGCGCGGCTGTTCTACAAGTACCTCTCGAAGGTGTACGACCAGGTCAACCCGTTCATCTGGAACGAGGAGATGCGTGCGGAGGCGCTGGAACTCCTCGATCTCGACCCCGACGACCGGGTGCTCGACGTGGGCTGTGGCACCGGTTTCGGCACCGAGGGCCTCCTCGAGTACACCGACGACGTCCACGGCCTCGACCAGAGTATCCACCAGATGGAAAAGGCGTTCACGAAGTTCGGACGGACGGATCGAGTGAACTTCTACCGCGGCGACGCCGAACGCCTCCCCTTTGCGGACGACAGTTTCGACGCCGTCTGGTCGTCGGGCTCCATCGAGTACTGGCCCAACCCCGTCGACGCGCTGGCGGAGTTCCGGCGGATCGTCGAGCCCGGCGGCCCGATACTCGTCGTCGGACCCAACTACCCCAGCAGCTCCGTGTTCCAGCGGCTCGCGGACGCCATCATGCTCTTTTACGACGAGACCGAGGCCGACCGCATGTTCGCCGAGGCCGGTTTCGATGACGTGACACACGTCACGATGGGACCGACGTACAACCCGGAGATCGCAATCACGACGCTGGCACGGGTTCCCGAGTAGCCGTCCTCGACCACGATGGACCACCGGCCGTCTCATAGTGGTTATCGTAAACCATTATCGGTGGTTCGCCGGAACGGGTCGGCGAACCACCGGTAGACAGTTACACGAACCACTATCAGGCCGTCGCAGACAGGACGACCAGCCGCCGCCCGTCGTAGCGGAGTGTCACCGCCACGCGAGCGCCCGCCACGACCTGCGGCCGGTTCGTCGACGCGAGCCGAACCGACGCGCGTTCCCCGACCTCCCACGTCGGATCGGCGGCGGCGTTGAACGGTCCGGTCGGGCCCGGTCGAAACCCCTGCGCCGAAAAAAATGGGACCGGCGGTTGGTGACGAAGGGGATCGCCGTCGACGCGGACGACAACGTCGAGACGACGCACGTCGACCGGCTCCCCCGCTCGGTGTGTCAGGACGAGTCGATCACCGTCGACCGTGAGAGTCGCGCCGGCGACGGCCGGTGCCGCCGGGAGTATCCCGAGGCCGACGGCCGCGACGGCCGTCCCGACGACGACGGCGCAGACGACGCCGACGGGGAGGGAACGGCTGGTCATGCGGCCGGTGGCTGCCTTATCGGTGATAAACGTCCGCGTCGACCGAGTCGGTGACGAGGGCTTGGGTCGGCGTCGGCGTGGCCGTCGCGTTGCCGTCGTCGGTCCGTGGTTCCCTGTCGACCCGCGGCGGGGAACCGGGATCGACGACGGCCTCGACGGATTCGCCCTGGGCCGCAACGGAGACGGTGTAGCGTCGATACGGCGAGAGCGTCCAGAGGACGCCGTCGTCGCCGGTGGTGCCGAGCCGCGTCGTGTCACCCGTCTCGATGGCCAGCGAGACGGTCGCGTCGATTGGATCACCGGTCAGCGTGTCGACGGCACGGATCTGTGCCGGCCCGCCGGGATACGTCTGATTCACCACGAGGCGCACCTCGTCACCGGTTCCCTCGGCCCGCTGGTCCGCGACCATCGACGCGAGCGGGCGGCGCTGGTGTTCGGCGTAGACGACCCGCGCGTCGCTGTCGACGAACGCCGTCAGGTCGCCCCGGCTGTGGGCGATGCGAACGGGGTACGTCTCGCCGCCGCCGAACACCTGGGTCTGTTCGCGCGTCGTGTTCCAGATGACGGGGTAGCTCGTCGAGACGATGTCCAGCGCCACTTCGAGTTCGATGGCGTTGCCGGCGCCGTTCCGGAGGTCGCCGCGGTACGCCTCCCGAAGATACGTATCGTCGACGACGGTCGAGACGGTGACGCTCCGTGGCCCGGTCGCCAGGTAGAACCGGTGGGGCTCGACCTCGCCCCGGAGGACGGCCGCGGCGTGCGCTCGGACCGGTCCCCTGAACGCGGAGAGCTGGTTGCCGATTGAGGCCAGCCGTCCGCGGTCGACGTCGAAGTCACGGGTGTCGGCGGCGAGATCCTCGATACGGTTCCGTCGGTCGTTGAGTTCCTCCGCGGCGGTGCTCACGCGGACGAGAGTGACGAGCAGTTCGCGTGCGCTCGCCTCGCCGCGACCGTACGCCGCCACGGCGGTCGTCTGTCGCTCGTCGAGGCCGTCGACGCGCGCTTCGAGGTCCTGAAGCGTCGCTTCGAGGCGCTCACGACGCTCCGGAGTCGTGTTCGCGGACTCGACGCGCTCGACCATCGCGCGCGTCTGGAGGTGGTCGGTCGTCGCGTTCGTCGACAGGCTGAGCGCCGGCCCGAGGTCGACGTACTGCCGTTCGATGCCCCAGCGTTCGACCGACGTGGGCGGGACGTCGAGGACGTTGATCTGCTGGAGGGACGCATCGTCGGTCTGAGCGACGTGCGTGGGAGCATCGAGGGCGGCCGGCGACGCGCCGGTGCCGCCGAGTGGTCTGGCGCCGGCGGCACCGTTCGCCGTCGATCCGGCGAGGCCGCCGGTCGCTCCCACCACGGCCGAGCAGCAGAGGAGGGCAACCGCGATGACAGGGAGGGCTCTCATCGGGCGACGGTACACTCGCTGGCTACTAAAACCCCGCCTTCCGGTGTGTGTCTGACGCCCGCTACCCACACGACAGCGTCTCTCCCCCGATGGAAAGCGTTTTCCCGCCACATCGAGACCCACGAACTAATGCGGATCGCCGTGCCCCTCCTCGCCCTCCTCGTCCTCTGTGCCGGGACGGCCCCCGCGGTGGCACCCGCGGACGGCGGGACGAACCCCCCCGTCGCCGCCGGTCCGTCGACCGCCGCCGACCGGCCAGTACTCGTTGGTCCGTCCCTCGCCCGCATCGACGACCCCGAAGTCACGGAGCTTTACCTCGCCCCCGACCCTGACGGGAACGCACGCTGGACCGTCTCAGTCCGGTACAACCTCTCGACGTCGTCGGATCGTGCCGCCTTCGCCGACTACGGCCGCGAGTTCGAGGCCGGGGAGACCGACGTCGGCCTCGACGTCGAGTTCTTTCGAACGCTCGCCGCGGCCGCCGGCCGTGAGACCGGTCGCGAGATGTCGGTCCGGAACGTGAGCCGAACGGCGACCGTTCGGAACGGCACCGGTACACTCAGCCTCTCATTCACCTGGACGAACTTCGTGACCGACACGGACACCGGCTTCGTGATCCGGGACGCGGTGTTGATGCCCGACAACCGCACCTGGCTCGCGTCCATCGGGCCCGCCCAACGGCTGGTCGTGGAGACGCCCGAGGGCTATCAGGTGACGGACACGCGGTTCGGCCTCGACAACGGATCGGTCGTCATCGACGGCCCGCACACCTTCAGGGACCCGCTCTCCATCTCGTACCAGCAGACGACGGTCGAACCCGACCCCGAACCGAACGCCGGCCCGCCGTGGTCGTTGATCGGCGGTGCCCTGATCGTCGGTCTGGTCCTCGTCGCCACTGCCGTGTACGCCCGCCGACGCGACTCCGCGGACGAGGCGCCGTCGGACGCCGCGGACGGACCGGCCGATGTCGTCGCGGCGGACGCAACGCCCGCCACACACGAGGGCGAAGCGGCGGCCGACGCCGGGCCGGCCCCCGAACCGGACGCCGACGAGGGCGACGACACGGGGGCGACCGACGACGACGGCGTCGACCCCGCCCTCCTCTCGGACGAGGAGCGCGTCGAACAGTTGCTCGACCGGAACGGTGGACGGATGAAGCAGGCCCGCATCGTCCGGGAGACCGGCTGGTCCGACGCCAAGGTGTCACAGTTGCTCTCGACGATGGCCGACGAGGGGCGGGTCGAGAAGCTCCGACTCGGCCGGGAGAACCTCATCTCCCTGCCGGACGAGGAGCCGTAGATCGCTCCGACGGGCACGGATGACTCCCACCCGAATCGGCATCGCGTCGTTCGCCGTCGGCATCGTGGTGTCCGTCGTCACCCGAATGTGGGCGACGACGGCGCTCCCGTACGGCGAGTTCGTCGTCTCCGGTGGACTGGCCGTCGCCGGGGTGGCGTGGCTGTTCGGGGCGTACTACGGCTACCGGGCGATCCGGAACGAGGGGCGCTGACGACCGCCGCACCGGCACTTCGGAAAACGTTTACTCCCCGCACGGGAAGGACTCGCGCATGAAGGTTCTCGTGACCGTCAAGGAGGTCGCCGACGTCGCCGACGACTTCGAAATCGAGGGGCTCGAAATCCCCGAGACGTACCTCGAGTACGACCTCAACGAGTGGGACGACTACGCGGTCGAGGCCGCGGTCCGCATCGCGGAGGACCGCGACGAGGAGGTGGAGGTGGTGGCCGTCACGATCGGCCCGGAGCGAAGCGAGGAGACGGTCCGCATGGCGCTGGCGAAAGGTGTCGACCGCGCGATCCGTGTCTGGGACGACGCGCTCGCCGATGCGGACGTCCTCGACCCGACGACGACCGCTCACATCCTCGCCGCCGTCGCCAAGGAGGAGGACCCGGACCTCGTACTCTCGGGCGTTCAGGCCGCGGACACCGGCTTCGGCGCGACCGGCGTCGCCCTCGCCGACCTGCTGGATATGGGGTGGGCAGCCGTGGTGAACGACCTCGACCTCGGTGACGGCGAGGCGTCGGTCCGCCGCGAACTCGAAGGCGGCGTCGAGGAACTGACCACGGTCGACCTGCCCGCCGTGCTGACGATCCAGACCGGGATCAACGAGCCGCGCTACGCTAGCCTGCGGGGCATCCGGCAGGCCCAGCGCAAGGAACTCGCCGTCCGGGCGCTCGCCGACCTCGACGTCGATCCGTCGCTCGTCGACGACGACCTGACGCTCGCCGGGATGGCGAAACCCGAGAGCGAGTCCGACGCCACGGTTTTCGAAGGGTCGCCCGGGGAGACGGCGGCCGAACTCGAGACGGTCCTGCGGGACGCGGGGGTGGGCGCCGAATGAGCGGACGCGACGTCCTCGTCGTCGCCGACCACCGCCGGGGCGAACTCAGGTCGGTGAGCTACGAACTCCTGACCGCGGGCCGCGAACTGGCCGACGCGACGGGCGGTGACCTCCGTGCTGCCGTCGTCGGCGGCGACGTGGAGCGGTTCGCCGAGCGCCTGGACTGTGATGGCGTCGACGCCGTCCACACCGTTGCGGAGGGCGAGGAGTTCAACCACGACGTGACCGCCGTCGCGGTGACGGCGCTCGCCGACGCGTTCGACCCCGCCGCCATCGTGATGCCCAACAGCGTCAACGGACTGGACTACGCGCCCGCCGCCGCGACGCGCCTGTCGCTTCCGCTGGTCACCGACGCCGTCGCCCTCGACTACGACGACGGGCTGACGGTCACCCGCGAGATGTACGGATCGAAAGTGGAGACGGCGGTCGACGTGACGAGCGAACCGGTCGCGCTGACGATCCGCGGCGGCGAGTGGCCGGCCGCCGAGGGCGTCGGCGACGCCGTCATCGAGCCGTTCGACGTCGACGTCGACGAGTCGTCGATCCGCTCGACGGTGCGGGGGTTCGAGGAGGTCGGCGCCGGCGACGTGGACATCAGCGAGGCGGAGTTCGTCGTCTCCGTCGGCCGCGGCATCGAGGAGGAGGAGAATCTCGAACTCATCGAGGAGTTGGCCGAGGCGCTGGACGCGACGCTTGCGGCGTCGCGACCCATCGTCGACAACGGCTGGCTACCGAAGAACCGGCAGGTCGGCCAGTCGGGGAAGGTCGTCACGCCGAAAGTGTATCTCGCGGTCGGCATCTCGGGAGCCGTCCAGCACGTTGCGGGGATGAAAGGCGCGGACACGATCATCGCGATCAACACCGACCCGGACGCGCCTATCTTCGATATCGCGGACTACGGCATCGCCGACGACCTGTTCGAGGTGGTGCCCGAACTGATCGAGCGGTTCGCGTAGGCGCGTCCGGCGGCCATCGCACCCGGTCGGGACCGCACACGGGGGATCGTTTCGAACGCTCCGATAGCGTCACGTACTTGCCGCGCCCGTTCATTGAGCGGACGATGGAGTATCTGGATCGCCGTGTCGGGCTGGTGAACGACCGGTTGGAGTCGCTCATCGAGGCGGTCGATCCGCCGGAACTCGCGGCGGAACTCGACCACGTCGCGCTGTCCGGCGGCAAGCGCGTCCGGCCGGCGGTGACCGTGCTCACCTGTGAGGCCGTCGGCGGGGCGCCGAAAGACGCCGTCGACTTCGCCGTGGGAGTCGAACTCGTCCACAACGCGTCGCTGGTCATCGACGACATCATCGACCGCTCCGAGGTGCGACGCGGGACCCCGAGCGCGTGGGCGGAGTTCGGCTACGGCCCGGCGATCATCGCCAGCGACGGCCTGCTCGGCGAGGCCTTCGCCCTCTTTTCGGAGAACGAACGCGCCATGCGCATCGTCGCGGAGGCGATGGTGGAACTCGGCGAGGGCGAGGCGACGGAACTGGTCGCCCGCCCCGAGAACGAGGCGGAGTACATGGAGCTCGCTCGGCGGAAGACGGGCGTCCTCTTCCGGGCGGCGGCGGAACTCGGCGCGGTCGCCGGGGGCGCCGACGCCTTCACCGTCGAGTCGCTCGGCGACTACGCCGAACGCGTCGGCGTCGCCTTCCAGATTCGCGACGACGTGTTGGACGCCACCGCGGACGCGGCGGCGCTCGGCAAGCCGACGGGACAGGATGCCGAGATGGACCGCCCCTCGCTGGTGCAGGTGACTGACCTCTCGCCCGAGAAGGCGAACGAGCGCGCCCAGCGCGAGTCCAATCGTGCGCTCGCGGCGCTGTCGACGGCCGACACCAAGGAGGTCGACGCCGTCGACTACCTCCAGGACCTCGCGGAGTTCGTCGTCGTGCGGGAGCGCTAGACTTCCGCTGGATCGACAGCCGTCGGATAGCGCGCTTCGGCGAGCGCGAAGGTGAGCGTACTCAGGACGCCGAGCAGCGTCCCGACGGTGAGCGCCACCGCGAGGTCGGTGAGGGTGAGCGTCGTCACTCCAGACACGGCCGGGAGGAGGAACCCCGAGACGGCATAGAGGACGATGGCGATGGCGACGACGTAGAACGGCGCGTTCAGGTAGCGCCATTTGAACCGATCGGCCAGACACTCGTCGGTCACCTGTCCCAAGCTACTCGTGATGCCGGCGGCGGCGAACCACCGGATGGCACCGTTGACGAGTGCCGCGAGTACCGTCACGGCCGAGGGTGACTCGCCGAGGCCGGCCTCGACGGTCCGGAGGGTCTGGACGCCCTCGGCGCCGCCGACGATCAGCAACGCCGCGGCGACGACGTACGTGATGATCGTCACCCGGCCGGCGTAGAGGAAGTTCCGCACGCGCTCGGCGACTTCGTCGACCGTCGACTCGAGGCCCAGCCCCCGAAACAGCGTGTAGAGGCCGAGCAGCGCGGAGATGAGGCCGAGGACGGCCGCGCCGGGCACGTCGAAGAAGGTGGCGATGGTGACGAAGGGGTAGATGAGCAACAGGATGCCGAGCGGCACCAGGAGGGTGCCCCGGGTTTCGGGGTCCGCGAGCACCTGTTTCATCGTGTAGTACATCGACTCCAGGTTCTGGGCCTGCCGGACGACCACCCGGCGGACGCTGTCGATTGGCACCCGCGACCGGATCACGGGGAGCACCGACTCGTCCTGCGCGCCGTCGGTGATGACGATGGCGCGGACGGGTTCGCCGGTCGAGAGGCCGGCGAGCACCGTATCGACCTCGTCGCCGACCTCCCGGGTCGCCCGCACTTCGCTGCCCTGCAGACCGGTGACTGCGGCGACTTCGACCTCCTCGGATTCGCTCCTGCGCAGGTCGTCGAGGACGTGCAGCCCCTGGAACATGACGTTCACGTCGGAGTCCTCGGGATCCGCGGTGGCGAGGGCGACGGCGGCGTCTCGAACGGCGTCCCGGCCGACGACCGGCGTTTCGATGCCGGTCTTGCGGCCGAGGTCGTCGTCGAGGTCGACACAGAGCACCAGGAGCACGGTCGACGATACGCCGCCCGCGTATTTTTGTTTTCGGGCCTGGGTCGCTTAGGTCAGGAAGAAGATCAGGACGCTGACCGCCATGGCGACGAGGGTGATGATGGCCGCGAGCGCCCCGCCCATCGAGACGACGGCGTTGGCGTGGCTGGCGAGCGTCTCCGTGCGGTCGTTGCCGAACACCGTCACCGTCGCTCGCTCGGTCGCCAGCCCCGCCTCGACCGGTTCGAGGTCGTCGACCGCGGCATCGACCAGTCGCTCGACCGCCGCGACGAACGCGTCGTGGTCGATGGCGGCCCCGATCTGGTTGTCCGCCTCGACGGTGTTGACGATGTGCGTGTCGGTCGTCATCACCTCGGCGGCGTCGATGGGGCCACGGGCGGTCACCGCGTCGACGACGCGCCCCCGCAAGCCGGGAACCATGTTGTTGCCGTCGACGAGGACGTACGCCGTGTGCTGGCCGTCGACTTCGACGACGGCGACCCGGATCCCGAGGGGCCCGATGCCGTCGATGGCGTCCCAGTCGGTGCGTTCCCACGCGACCCCGAGGCGGATGGGACCGGTCGGCGCCTCGCGCAACCGGCCGCCGGCCTGCTTCGCGGCGGTGATCATGTCGAACGCGCGCTGGCTACCGGGGGTGACGTGGCCCAGGTCTTCGCCCTGTAGGCCGTTGTTGGAGTTGTGGGCGTCGACGAGGAGCACGTCGTCGAGGCCCGCGGTTCGGGCCTCGGCCGCCGCCGAGAGGCCGACGCCGTACTCCACGTCGTCGGCGAAGCCGGGGGCGTAGGTGGCGACGAGGAGGGCGTCGTCGCCGAAGACCTGTCCGAGCATCGACGCCTCGCCCGCCTGCGTACGGACGCTCCGGGTCGCCTCCGACGTGTACTCGAGATTCGCCTGTGCCGCGTCGATGGCGTCGAGAATCGAGTCCACCTCGCGCTCGGTGACGAGGTTGAAGTCGTGGCCGGCGGTGGCGTGGGGCGGGAAGACGAGGCCGTCCGTGTGTTCCGCGACGCGGACGGGGAAGTTTCCGCCGCCGATCTCGCCCATCGGACCGGGGTGGATCATCGGGAGGACGAACCGCGCCTTCTGCGTCCCGTCCGGGCGCCGGAAGGCGAGGACGGTAACGGGGACGATGGCCTCCTCGCCGAGTTTCCCGAAGAAGTCCTCCAACTCCCGTGACCCTTCGGCGACGTGACCGACGAAGCCACGGATGAAATCGAGGACGGAGACGCCGAGACTGCGCTGCCAGGGGCGGTCGATCACCCGGATGAAGACGTAGACGGCGCCGGCGTAGAGCACGCACGTGATCGCGAGCAACTGGAAGTGGCGGGCGTCGATGACCCAGAGCTCCGGCGGCGCCTCCGAGGCCCGCGAGAGGTAGGGCATCAGGTAGGCGTCGACGAGGGGGCCGCCAAGCTCCAGAAACCGGACGGTGCCGCTGTAGACGAACAGGAAGACGGCGGAGACGAGGGTCTGGAGGCTGGCGGGCACCGCGGCGACGAGTAGCGAGGACTGCGAGACGGCCATGACAACCAGCAGGCGGAAGGCGAAGATGGAAGCGAGCGCGATGACCAGGGCGTCGTAGACGAACGTCTGGCCGAGCGGCGTGAGCAGAGCGACGATGCCGGCGCCGATGACGATGGCGACGAGGACGAGTTCACAGAGCAAGGCGAGCAGCGACGACCGATTCGGCGTGAGCTTCCCGCCGACGAAGCGGTCGACGCCGGTCGTCCCGACCGACGCGATGACCGTCGGAAGCCCGATGAAGAAGATGCCCTGCCAGGCGTCCCGGCCGAGGATGAGCAGGTTGCGCCACGTCGGATCGCTGACGCCGGAGTCGAAGGCGGCGATGCCGGCCATCGCCGCGATGGCGAGAGCGAACCCCAGGCTGGCGTACCAGCTCGGCGCGGTGAAGATGTACCGCGACAGGCCCGCGAGGTCGGACTGGGTCGCCGTCATTCAGTCGCTCCGACGAGGCGGGGCGTGGTAAATCCCTCCCTTCATCGCGGCCGTCCGCCGGGCCGACGCCCGGCCGTCCCGTGATTTCGGCCTCATACGGATATCGTGACTGTTTGCCGGTGGGTCGCCGAGACGGTCCGGTGAAGACTTATACTACCCCGTCTCAGCGACAGCGCTCGATGAAGTTCGCGAACAGCTCCTCGCCCTCCTCGGTGTGGGCCACCTCGGGGTGCCACTGGACGCCGTAGAGGTCCCGGTCCGCGTCGCTCATCGCCTCGATGTCGCAGACGTCGCTCGTCGCGGTGTGGCTGAAGCCGGTCGGGAGGTCGACCACCTCGTCGGCGTGGCTCGCCCACACCCGTGTCTCGGGGGCGAGCGACCCGACGACGGGGTCGTCCGCGTCGACGATGCGAACCGTCACGTCGGCGTAGCCGCCGTAGTCGCCGGCGTCGACGGCGCCGTCGAGTTGGGTGGCCATGATCTGCATGCCGAGGCAGATGCCGAGGACGGGCACGTTTAGCTCCAGATACTCCGCACAGCGGCCGATCCGATCCATGTCGGGGCCGCCCGAGAGCACGAGTCCGTCGACGTCGAGGTCCTCGGGCGGCGTCGTGTTGTCGACGATCTCGGTGTCCACGCCCGCATCGCGGAGCGCCCGGTGCTCCAAGTGCGTGAACTGACCGTGGTTGTCGACGACGACGATTCGAGTCATTACGCCGTCGTAGTCCGGTAGCGCGTAAAAACGGATCGGATGTCAGCGCTCGTCGCGGCCGTCGCGCTCCGCCGCGGTCCGGAAGCCCAACTCCGACTGCTCCTTGCTCCGGCGCTCCTCGCGAGCCGCCACCGCCTCCGCGTCGGGGTTCACGTCGTCGTCGACGCGTGCCCACCCGGCGTGGATCTTCGCGTGACACCAGCGACAGAGGGCGACGGTGATTTCGTGGGTGGGGTCGCCGCCGTCGCCTTCCGACCCGTACGACAGGTGGTGTTCCTCCAGCAGGGGACGGGTCTCCTCGTGGGCCATCCGCACCTCGTCGAGTCCGCAGCGCCGACACTCGCGACCGTCGGTCGTCGAGCGGTAGTGTGGACAGTCAGACCAGTCGGCGTCGCCGGCGACGATACAGTCGTAGTCGTCGGCGCGGCGGGCGGCCGCAAACGCGGCCTCGTCGCTGGCCGACGGCCGGCTGTCGTCGGGCTCCGGCCGACTGCCCGAGGGACTGTGTCCCTCGCTGTCACCGGACTGCGTCCGGTTGCTCGCGGAGCGTGGCTCCGCGCTGCTCGGGGGACGTCGTCCCCCGCTGTCGCCGGCGCGTTCGAGGGCGAACCGGCACCGGCCGTCGTCGGTGAGGTGGTCACAGCGGTCCGCGTGGGCGTAGGGGTCGTCCACGCCGACGGGCGTGCCCGTGGGCGTCCGCTCCATGCCGGGACGATGGGCACAGCCACACATTAACCTGTTCCGCTACGGCTCGTAGCCCGCGTACTCCATCAACTGCGCGAACACGTCGGAGTCCATCGCCGACTCGTAGACGATGCCGCCGACCATCCCGCCGGGGTAGCTGTCGCCGTTCATCGCGTGGCTCACCTTGTGGCAGTGCATCAGGTAGATGCCGGGGTCGGCGTCCGCCTCGAACTCGATCGTCTTGCGCTCCGCGGGCGCGAGATCGAGGATGTCCTCCTCGTACTGGGCGACATCGGGGATTCGAGAGCCGTCCTTCTCGACCACCCGGAACCGGTGATTGTGGGTGTGTATCGGGTGGTTCATGTAGCCGTTGTTGGCGAAGTGGATCCGAACGGTGTCGCCCTGCGAGACGAGCACCGGCGAGCCGTCCTCCGGGTGGAGGGTCCGCGGCGCCGCCCGGCCGTTGATGGTGAACACGTCGGGCCGGCGGTCACGGGGGCTGTAGCTCACGTCCTCGCCCGCCATCTGCCGATTGAGCCGGGAGTCCCAGTCCTTGACCGTCATGAACAGCTCTTGATCGGCCGGCTCGTACCCCTCCGGATCGACCCGGAAGACGCCGTACATCCCCATGTCGATGTGGCGGTGAGTCTGGTAGTGGCAGTGATAGAGGTGGGTGCCGGGTACGTTCGACGGAATCTGGTAGGTGTGTTGCTCGCCGGGCATCACGGTGATGCCCGTCGTCGTCGGGACACCGTCGTTCTCCCACGTCTTGCGGACGCCGTGGAAGTGGACCGTGTGGGGCATGTCGGCGTTCGTGTTGTCGAGGGTCACCTCGACGTCCTCGCCCTCCGTCGTCCGGATGATGGGACCGGGGACGCTCGGCGCGCGGTCGTCGGCCTGCCACGCCCAGACCCGCGGCAACTCGACGGGGCCGCCCATCGCGTCGCCGGGGTGGACCGGAAGCGACGAGGTGACCGCCCGCAGCGTTACCTGATTGTCCTGTTCGGTCACGTCGACGACTTCCGGCGTGGCCGCCTGCGGGAGCGACGCGGACTGCTGGGCCGCCGTCGCCGTGCCCGTTCTCCCCTCCGTTTTCGATGGGTCCGTATTCGTCGGGGCCGCACAGCCCGCGAGTCCGAACACACCGGCCGTACCGGTCGCCTTCATGAACTGCCGGCGCGAGAGGTTCGTTCCGGGTGCGCCAACTTGCTCCGTCATAACAGGTAGTCGTTGATTCGGGGTCTACAAGCCTCGCTCGACGGTTCCCCGCGGTTGGCAACGTCGTCGCGAAAACCCGAATCCGTTCGGGTATTATACGTACTGGAGCGTGGTTAGCGCCGACTCCGATCCGAGTCGTCGTCCACGTCACGGCGAGCAGCGCGCTCGGCGGCCGAGCGATCCATCACCTCTCGGTCGTCGTGTTCGGCGCGGACCAGCGCGTAGAGCAGGAGGGGACCGCCCACGGCGAGGAGGGCGACGAAGACGAGGACGACTGCACCCCCGTCGGCCATCTACCCGAGGAACACGTCGACGATGTCGCTTCCTCGTCCACCGGTGTCGCGGTACAGTTCCGAGTAGCCGCAGTTCGTACACGATACGACCTCGAAGGCGTTCGTCTGGATGTCGAACATCTTGCTGAGGCCGCCGCCGGTGGTCGAAATCGTCCCCACGTCGGTCTCGGTGTGGCCACACTTCGGGCAGCCGCGGTCGTCGGTGTCCATGGTCGAGAGTCGTCCTCGATGATACAAATCCCGGCGATGGCTCAAACGTCCGTTTGTGGGAATTGCTCACACGGCCGGTCGTCAGGAGTTGTTGTCGTAGACGACTTCGGCCGTGATGGCGCCACTCGACGCTAGGTCCAGCAGATCGTCGGCCACGTCCTCGAAGGCGTCGGCGCGCTCTGGCAGGTCCGACAGCCGATCGTCGAGGCGGTCCTCGGCGTCGCTCAGGAGTTCGTACGCCCGGTCGGCGGTGTCCGCGGCCTCGTCCCGTCGGCCGTCCACGGACTCGTCGCGCGCCTCGTCGATCAGCGTGAAGCCCTCGCGGATGTCGGCGGCGTCGTCGCCGAGGGCTTCGAGGACCGCCGACTCGTCGTCCAACTGTGCCACCTTCGCCTCGTACTCGTCGGCGTCGACGGCGTCGGTGACCGAGGCGCTCTCCGGGGACATCTCCTCCTCGATGGTCGCCGTCGGCTCGCTCACCTCTTCGGCGGCCGTCTCGACCGCCTCGATGTCCGCCTCGGCGTCGGCGAGGTCACGCTCGTCGAGGTGGGTGTACGCCTCGGTGAGCGCGTCGTGGCCGTCGATGAGCCACGACTGGGCGTCGGTCGCCAGCGTGAGAAAGCGCTGCATCGTATCGAGCGACCCGATGGTCGCCCGCTGTTCGCCGGTCGTCGCGTCGGCCTCCGCGGCGGCGATGGCTCGCTGCACCCGGTCGAGGCGCAGGAGCACGTCACGGGCACGGAACTCCTCGGTCTCGGCGTTCACCGACAGGAGATCGTCGGTGACGCCGCCGGTGTAGATGTAGACGGACTCGGTGAGGCGGTCCTGTGCGTCGTCGATGTGCTGGGCCGCCTCCTGTGACGCCTCGGGCTCGGGCGTCGCCGTCGGTTCCGGCGTTTCGGTGGGGGTCGGTTCCGGCGTTTCAGTGGGGGTCGGTTCCGGCGTTTCGGTGGAGGTCGCCGTCGGCTGGCTTCGCTGGCCGCCGAAGCAGCCGGCCACGAGCGGGGTCAGGGCGACGAGGAACGCGCGTCGATCCATACGCGACGCCTACGCGCGAACGGGGTAAAACGTATCGATACTGTCAGACGTGCGTTAGACGCTACGTAGCCGAAATTCCGTGTTCGAGACGTGCTGTGCGACGAGCGTCAGACACGTATCAGATTTCGATAAAAATCTATAGGTCACCACCGACACACGAAGAAAAACGATGACTCTCCTCGGTACGTCCGGCGCTGCCCGCTCACGAGCGGCCGCGCTCGTGGTCACGCTGTTCGTCGCTATCGCCGCGTGGAACACTACGCTCAACACGCTCCTCGCCCGGTCCGGGCTGGCGTCGGCCATGAAGATCGCCTACGAGCCGACGCTCCCCCTCACGACCCTCGGCGCGGTCGGAGGGCTCACCGCCGCCACCGTCACCGTCGCGGTGACACTCGCAGCGCTGGCGCGGACGTTCGCGCCCGAGTCCAACGCGCTCGGCACGAGCGAGACGGTCGGCCGGACGGCGCTCGCCTACGCCCGCGCCGTCGTCGTCGCCGTTGGCGGCGCCGTCGCCGCGGCCGTCGGCCTCGCGCTTCTGGTCGTCCCCGGACTCGTCGTCCTCGTCCACCTGCCGCTGGTGTTCGTCGCCGTCGCGGCCGACGGCGAACCCATCGGCCGCGCGGTCGAACGGAGCTGGACGCGCGCCGGTGGCTCCCGCGGCCGCATCGCGGCCGTCGGCCTCGCTATCGTCGCCGTTCCCCTCTCGCTCGCGGTCATCGCCACGCTCACCGCCCTCCTGCCGCCCCTCGTCGAACTCGCGCTCGGTGTCCTCGTCACGGCCGTCGCCTGTGCGGCCGGCGTCGCCGCGTTCGTCGCCCTCGCCGACTCGATGGACGACTCGAACGGCGGCGCCTCCCGGACCGACCGGGTGTCCCCGACCACTTCCCGACAGCTCTGAGCGGCCCCGATGCCCCGTATCGTCCACGACGCCGACGGCGACACCCACCTCCTCGCCACGGACGTGACGGTCGCCAACTCGTTTCTCGCCAAGGCCCGTGGACTCATGTTCCGCCGCTCCTTCCCCGACGGCTCGGCGCTCGTCTTTCCCTTCGACGGCGATGCCGCCCGCACGCTCCACATGATCGCGGTTCCGTTCGACATCGACGCCGTCTGGCTCCGCGGCGGGCGGATCGAACGCGTCGCCCGATTGTCCGCGTGGACGGGGTTCGGACGTGCCACCGCCGACACCGTGATCGAACTCCCCGCCGGCGCAGCCGACGGCGTTCGCGAGGGGGACACTGTCCGGGTCGAACCCGGGTGACCGACCTGCCATCTTAGGCCCCTGGGGCCCTACACCGGACAGATGCCCGACACCAAACGACAGCACGACATGGTCGTCTGGGGTGCCACGGGCGTCGCCGGACGGCTCGTCGCCGAGTTCCTCACCGAGCAGTACGACCCGGACGCGCTCACGCTGGCGATTGGCGGCCGGAACGAGGAGCGTCTCGAAGCGCTGGCAGCCGACCTCACCGTGGGGACCGAGTGGGACGACGTTCCGATACTCCTCGGCGACGCGACCGACCCGAAGAGCCTCCGGGAGCTAGCCGCCAGCACGGCAGTCGTCTGCACGACCGTCGGCCCGTACACCACGTACGGCACACCGTTGGTCAAGGCGTGTATCGACGCCAGAACCGACTACTGCGACCTGACCGGCGAAGTGAACTGGATCCGCGAGACCGTCGACCGGTTCCACGACGCGGCGGTTGAGGCGGAGACGCGTATCGTCCACAGTTGCGGGTTCGACTCCGTGCCTGCAGACATCGGGACCGCGCTCGTCCAGTCGTTCGCCCGCGAGACGTTCGGTGTCCCCTGCGAAGTGGTCCGCATTTACCTCGAGGACGGCAGCGGGGGCGTCAGCGGCGGCACGCTGGCCAGCTTCGGTGAACTGTTCGAAGCCGCCGCTGAGGACCCGGTGGCCCGGCGGACGCTAGCGAACCCATACTCGCTGGCCCCGCCCGGCGAGCGCGAGGGCGTCGACCCGGGCGAACAGCGGTGGCCCCGGAAGGACCCGTTGCGGGACGAGTGGACGGCACCGTCGCCGATGGCCCCCATCAACGAGCGCATCGTCAGGCGGAGCAACGCCCTCTTGGGCTACCCTTGGGGTCGGGAGTTCCGCTGTTTGGAGGTCGTTCCCACCGGACGCGGCCTCAGAGGCGCGGCGACGGCGGGGGCGGTCGCCGGGGGTCTGGGATTGTTCTCGGCGGTGATGTCAGTCGGACCGCTCCGGTCGGGCATCCGGAAATACGTCTTCCCCGACCCGGGCGAGGGGCCGACGAGCGAGGAGACCGAACAGGGTTACTTCACGGTCCGGGTGCTCGGCCGCGGAACGGCCGACGACGACCCCTTCACCGTTGAGGCGCAGTTCGGGGCCGACTGGGGACCGGGGTACGGCGCAACTGCGCGGATGCTCGGGGAGACTGGAATGTGCCTGCGAGAGGACGACACAGACTCGCCGCTCTCCGGCGGCGTGTTGACCCCCGCCGCTGCGATCGGGACGCCGCTGGCTGACCGCCTGCGTGCAGTCGGGTTCACCGCAACCGTGGGCGAGGCGACAGAGGTGGGAGACGAGTGAGAGTGAGCCAACCGAACACCCTTGCGGTAGCGGCCCGTACACCCCACAATGCGTGTCCTCGTCGTTGGCGCAACCGGGTTCGTCGGTGGTCGGCTCGTCGAGTCGCTGCGCTCAGCCGGCCACGAAGTCGTCGCTTTCTCTAGGAGCGCGAGTCGGTCGAGCTTTCCGGACGGTGTCGAGATATTCGAAGGCGACCTTGCCGATCCGGCATCGCTGGAGGGACTCTGTGAGGGGGTCGACGCGGCCTACTACCTAATCCACTCGCTAACAGCTGAGAATTTCGCGGATCTGGACCGGACTTACGCCCGCCGGTTCCGAGAGCTGGCGTCGACGGCCGGCGTCGACAGGGTGGTCTACCTGAGCGGCATCAGCGGCGACGAACGGAACCTCTCGCCACATCTCGCCTCCCGCCGGGAGGTCGAGTCGGTCCTCGAAGCGGGGAGCTTCGATCTGACCGTCCTCCGGGCGGCGATCATCATCGGTGCCGGCAGCGCGAGCTTCCGCATCGTCGACGACCTCACCGACCGGCTACCTGTGATGACGGTCCCGAAGTGGGTGAGTACGCCGTGTCAGCCGATCGGTATCGACGACGCCGTCGCCTATCTCATCGGTGTCCTCGACGTCGAGGAGACCCGTGGCGGCATCTACGACATCGGCGCACCGGAAGTGTGGTCATACAAGTCACTGCTGAAGCTGACTGCCGAGGAGAAAGGAAAACGCGTGTTTATCCTGCCGGTGCCAGTGATGTCTCCGGGCCTCTCTTCGCACTGGCTCCGACTGACAACGGACGTCCAATACGCCATCGCCCGCCCGCTGGCCGAGAGTATGCGGAACCCCGTGACGGTCGACCCGGGGCGGGACCTGCAGTCAGT
>Ga0207714_1000540_pt1 | contig 25720 bp, 29 predicted proteins | sample PonA232FremontCA_2_FD_187270 | JGI IMG/M metagenome (GOLD analysis project Ga0207714, IMG submission 187270) | Marine sediment microbial community from Fremont, CA, USA - Pond A23 Sediment 2 (SPAdes) | ecosystem: Environmental > Aquatic > Marine > Unclassified | place: USA: Fremont, California...
ATCCTGTGAAAAACCTTTGGGCGCGAAAAAGAGGTTGTCATAACAACGCGTTTGTTTTGTTGGTATAACCAAAATAAGAAAAATTGCGGGAAAAGCGAATTATCTTTTCCCGGCGCAACTTTTCGTTGCCTCTCAAGTTTTTCAGGATTTGGCATTAATTTTCCATAGATGCGGTGTCTGTCATATGCATCATTCTCTTTATTGGGGCATTTATTGAGTGGTGGATCTTTTTTTCTGGGCTTAATAATCGCAGTGCGAGATGATGTTTTTTTGCAGATTGATATATGCGAACAATGTTGATTTTTTTGACTTCCTGGTGGATAATCGTTAGCTTTGAATATAAATCCGAAATGATGAAGCGATTTGAGATCATATTGGCCCTGGTCCTGTTCATCTTGATGGTAATGCATCTGGTCTATTCGATTGACTACAGCCATCTTTTTACCACCGCCAACAAAGCAGGCGCCACCGGCGCGATGATCTGCCTGTTGGGGTTGGTATCGCTGTGGCTGAGCCTTCGTCAGGAGGCAGGCGAGCGGCCATCTGCCCGCCGGTAGGCTCTTCCTTAGGGCCAACGAGAATACCGCCCCAATCAGTCCATAAATTCAGTTTGTTTCCAGGGCAGGCTGTCGGGTTGGGCTGGTTCCTGCAGGGTATCGGAAGGGATTTTGTCTTGCCGGTTTTCTGCAGCAGCCGGATCATTTTTTGAACGCCTGTATTGCCGGAGATTGTACAATATTTCAGCCATTGCCAGCATTACCGCTGTGAGCAGGATGAACTGCAAAAGGCGTTTTCTGAACATTTTACTGGCTTGGTGTTTTTCCATGTCCTAATCATTTTATACCGGAACAATTTTATGAAACTTGCCACGGGTTTAATCGGGCAGAGAAAATTGCACCAGGGCTTTCGAATAAAAAGGGAAACGATGGTGATGATTCCCAACAGCAGGAACATGATCCGGGAGCCGGTCAAATGAAAAGCCGCCCCGAATACTTCATAATCAGAGATGCCCGGGTTTCTGGTCCACAGGGCGATAAGGACTGCACCCCAGGCCAGGGACCGCTGAATCCATGTCCATAAGCGGCGGTTATAGAGGGGAGCCGTTTTAGCCCTGCCTAGATTGCCCAATGCATCCTGAAATCCTTTGAACGGGCAAATAGACGAGCAGTAAGGGTTCCTTCCGGTGATCAACAAGATAATAAGGGTAGCGAAAATCAGTATATAGGTAAACAACTCGTGTTGCCATTGCGGCCAGTGGCCTGCTAACATGCCGTTGATTTGAGTCAGGGTAAGGGGGCGGTTGTAGACAAATCCCAAAAATATCAGGCCTCCATAGAGGCATATCCGGTGCAGTTTTTTCTTATGGGCCAGGCGGGGCAGCCAACTCAGAAGGGTAAGGGCAAACAACAACAGCAAAATGGATTCCTGAATGCCGAACTTTACCCTGGAAGTAGGGGAGGGAGCCGTTTTATCGGGAAAAAATTCAGAGGTTATCCGGCGGGCAGCCTGCTCACCTGCCCTGGCGATGGCCCGGCTGGTTTGGGTGGCCCCGGTCACCCCGTCGGTTTGTGCCAACCGTGAGATGTTCCGCTCACAGGCTTTTCCCCGGAAAGCTTCCAGGTAATCGGACTGATAGATTTTGGAAAGATAGGAGGGGGTTTCAGAGGCCGACAACACCTGAATTTTTTGGATCCTGCCTTCAGGGGCGAGTTCAACGGCTACTTTGAGGCCACCGGCATAACCCTGGGCTTTGCCGGTGGCCAGGTAGAAAGCCTCTTTTTTGCCTTTGGGGAAAACTTTCCACAGGCCTTTTCCGTGCGAAGCCAACCGGTAAAGGCTGTCGGGATAGCGGGTGGCGATGTGGCGGTTTTGATGGATCTGTCTGCGCTGTTTGCCGCCCCACCATGCAGCAACAATGGTCAACAACGCAAAAAGGGCCAGGGCCCAATCCATATTTTGCCTTTTGATCTTCACACCCGCTTTTTTTTACTTTTCATGGTGATAAGCCTCCATAGCCCAACGCCAAGGATGATGTCAATCAACAGGAATAAACCGAGAAAATAAAGTCCGGCCTGTGTTTCTCCTTCCCCGATCAGGGTCATTCCCCCGGCCAGGGACAACGATAAGAGGATGAACCAGGCCGCCGAGAGGAGCCATTTCCACCAGTTCATCTGCAGATTGAGGTCTTGTGCCCAATATCGTGCGCTGTAGATCATGATCAGGTAAAGCATGCCCATGATGATCCAAAAAACGGGTTTGAGAAACAGGTCGATGATAAACATGATTGAATGTAGTTAATAATGAATCTTCTACAATTTTTAATGGCCCTGGTTTATAACCTTAATTTTCATTCCGTAGGGTCCAAAACAATGATTTGCTCATCACTATGCGGCTTCTTTATAATTCATGATTATGGTTATCCCTTAGTCAAGATTGAACCATTCCTCGGTTTTCAGCCACTGGGGTGGTTTTTGGTAAACTGCGTTGGTACCGTTTGGAGGAGGGAGGTACTGAGCTCCGCCCGGGTATGAGAAGAAGCTTTTCTGCATGGTAAGCATGGCGGAAGAGAACGTCCCGGTGGGGTCGTAGGCATCCACATCTTTGGCCAGGCGGTGGACCCAGTTGTTTTTGCGGGAATAAGGGCAAACAGCTAGGCACACGCGGCATCCCCGGGGATGTTGGGTTGCCACCGTATTCCATATGGTAAAACATTTGTCCTGGTTGATGGCCCAGCGGCGGTATCCGCGGATTACATCCGGGGGTTTTTCGGCGGAACTGATGGCCCCCGAGGGGCATTGATCGGCACATATCTTACATTTACGGCAAAATTCGGCCACTCCGAAGTCAATGGGGTGGTCCTCTTCGAGGGGCATATTGGTGGTTACGGCAGCCAGCCGGGTGTTGGCTCCCAGCTCAGGGGTGATCAGGATGCCGTGTCTGCCTTGTTCGCCCAGGCCGGCGTCGATGGCCAGAGGGGGCATGGCGATGTCGTAATCGGTGGGGGGCACATGAGGCCGGGCCGCATAGCCGAGGTGTTTGAGAAAAACTTCCAGCTTGCCGGCGATGAAGTTAAGCATGGAATAGGCATCATAGGAAGTACCATAAACGGGATTGGCATAAAGGCTATCCCATTCGTGGGGTATGGCTACCACAACGGCATGTTTCCAATGTGGCGGCTTGTTGAATTGGGTCTTGCCCACGCCCCTGAGATAACCCTGATAAACCCACTGCTCGCGCACGGGCGCGATACCCACCAGGGTTGCCCCAAAGGTATGGGCGATTTTTTTGATCAACCGGGAACCATGACCAGGCGATTTCAGCGAATAAGCTTCGGTGGTGATGCCTTTAAAGTCCGACTCTTCCGGGGGGCCTTCCGGTTCAGACGGGAAAGCACCTTTTCCGTGTAGCGGGCTCTCATGAGCGGCCGACCAGGCCGAGGCCAGCAAATAACGGGTCTTGTATTTTTTCCAGTTTTTCTTTTGTTGTTGACCCCGGCGAAAAGCCTTCTTGAATTCTTGCAGGCTCCCGGGGTGGCTTTGATAATAATCTCTCAGGGGCCCGGGCAGGTCACTGACCCCTTGTTTGAGCGTCCATTGCGGGGATGATCCGTCGCGGGGAAACATCAGCCGGTAAAGCTCGCCATTGCGGTTGAAAATGTTTTCCAGATAAGTGATCCGGCGCACCGGCCCAACCTTTTGATAGGTCGGACGATGCACCCGGAAAGCCGCCCGGTTGAAATACTGGTTGCCTCCATAGGCATCCCGGCCCCAGCCCGTATGGGTGGCTTTGTTCCTGCCCGAGAGGTAGCCGGCCCCGGCAATGCCCCCGAGCGAAAGGGCGGCTCCTGCCAGGCCGCTGTATTTGATGAAATCACGCCGGTTGAACTTTTTGCCTGAGCGATCTGCCATGGTGTGTTTTTTTGTTGGGGTAAAGGTAATAAATAGTTACAAAAGTAACTAATTTGTTTTGATTTTTCCCGAACCCAACCCCCATCCAGTAACCTATACAACAAGGCTATGCATGAGACTGCACAACCCTATATCCATAGAGCATGCGGATTCCATGGTAAGGTTTATTATAAGTATGGATTCAGGTTCAATGCCACAGAGATTTACATACTTTCAATGAGTCATTGTCCAAATTTCAATGAGTTATTCTCCAAATCTCAATGAGTCATTGTCCAAATTTCAATGAGTCATTGTCCAAATAAAAGGGATATATTTATATTTGTGTAAAAGTTTAAGCCAAAATGAATTTGGCAGGCAAGGACTCACGAACTAAAGCGAGGTATCAGACATGCGGTTTCCATGGTGAGTGTGCTGTTCATATTTGATGATGGTGTAATACAATACTGAAATAAACGTTAATAAGTCTTTCTCCAGATGAAGCCCCCATGCAAGGACTCACACAACAAGGACATGGATCTACATGCGGGTTCCATAATGATTGACCACATAATGTCTGTTTTAATATTCATATCATATTGATTTACAAGATTTTAATTAAGATATATCCATATGAAGTATTCCTTTGAAGGCTCGCTGGGGCGGATTTCCCATCAGGTATCGCGGGATCTGGGCCGGCACCTGGAACGGAAGTTCCGCCAGGCCGGTTATTCGATCAACAATTATGAATGGGCTGTATTGTCGTATCTTTTCACCCATCAAAAGAGTTGCCAGAAATCCATTGCTGCGTTTTTGGGGACCGATAAAGTCATGGCCAAGCGGATCATCGACGGGCTGGAGAAAAGCGGTTACGTAAGCCGCCAGGAGGATACCACCGACAAACGTTACAAGCAGGTTCAAATGACCCCTCGCGGGAATGCCCTTTTTAAGGAGTTGGAACCTTTTGCCGGTGAAGTTTTGGAGACTGCTTTCCGCGGTATTCCGCAATCTTCTATCAGCCAAACTTTTGATACCCTTCATCGGGTGTTGGAAAACCTGGAGGAAGCTTCACCCGGAACCGATGGTTTCAATGAATTGAAGTAATAACTTTGAAATGCCCTGGCAGAGCGATTAACCGTCGGAATGATAATTCTGCTTTAAATCTGAGCCGATATATTGAAAAATTTCGGTTAAATTTTACCTTTGTAGGCACAATGGTAAAAGGATCAATGAATGGAAAATTTTGTCGTTTCAGCCAGGAAGTACAGGCCCTCAACCTTTGATACCGTTGTGGGGCAATCCTCGATCACCCGGACCCTGAAGAATGCCATCACCAATGACCAGATCGCCCAGGCCTATCTGTTTTGCGGTCCGCGGGGAGTAGGTAAGACGACGGTTGCACGGATATTTGCCAAAACGATCAATTGTTCAAATCTGAATGAAAACCTGGAGCCCTGTAATGCCTGTGATTCCTGTGTCGCCTTCAATCAACACCGTTCCACCAATATACATGAGCTGGATGCGGCTTCCAACAATTCGGTGGAAAACATCCGGTCCCTGACCGAACAGGTTCGTATTCCTCCGCAGGTTGGCAAATACAGCATTTACATCATCGATGAGGTGCATATGCTCTCGCCCGCAGCCTTCAATGCCTTTTTGAAGACCCTGGAAGAGCCCCCTGCTCATGCCATCTTCATTCTGGCTACCACAGAAAAGCATAAGATTCTGCCCACCATCCTCTCGCGGTGTCAGATATTTGATTTCAACCGGATCAAAGTAGAAGAGATGGTACAATATCTGGAACAGATCAGCCGGGAGGAAAACCTGGATTATGAGAAAGATGCCCTGAATGTGATTGCCCAGAAGGCCGATGGGGCCCTTCGCGATGCCTTGTCGATTTATGACCAGGTGGTCAGCTTCTCGGGGGAAAAAATCACCTATCAGAACGTGATAGAGAATTTGAATGTGCTGGACTATGATTACTATTTTCGTTTGACCGATGCTTTTCTGGAAGGCGATCATGGCCAGGCCCTGTTGATTTTCAATGAAATCCTTGAGAAAGGCTTTGATGCCCATCAGTTCATCAATTCATTGAGCCAGCATTTCAGAGACCTGTTGGTCAGCAAGGATGAGCAGACCCTTGATTTGCTGGAGGTTGGAGCAGGCATCCGGGAGCGTTACAAGGAGCAGTCGGGCAAAGTTTCTGCCAAATATCTGATCAGGGCCTTAAATATAGCCAACCAGTATGATGTAACCTACCGTTCCAGCATGAACCAGCGCCTTCACATAGAGCTGGCGATGGTGGACCTGTGCAACATGGAGGCGGAAAAAAAAAAGCAGGTGAATCAAGCGGGGAAGGTGCCACAGAGGTAAAGGAGAAACAGCCGGCGCAAGGCGGGGCAAAACCGAGTGAGCGGGTCAAGTCGAGCGTAAGGGCCAAGGCTTCCAGTTCAGAGGCATCGCAAGCAGCTACCCCTTCAAAAAAGCCGGACACCTTTTCGATCAACCAGGCCCTGAAAAAGGGACGCCAGGAGAAACCCGGGGAGGCTGAAGGCGATCAGCAGCCGGAGGAGGAGGAGGAGCCTTCCGCCGATACCGGGAAAAACCGCCACCACCATTTCACCCAGGAAGAACTCGAAAAGGCCCTGAAGACCATTGCCGGGGAATACAAGGATAAGCCTCGAATATCCAATATGCTTGCCTCACGCAAACCGCAAAAGCAGCCGGATGATCTGATTCATATTCACCTGGAGAATCAGCTCCAGCAGCAACAGATCAACCGGATTTACAATACCCTTTTATACCGCCTGAAGGAGGAACTTCAAAACGACGCCATTACCCTTCAAACTGAAATTGCCCGCGAACAGCAGGCGGGCGATAAAAAACTCTACACCGCCGAGGACAAATATTTGTACATGGAGAAGAAAAATCAGTACCTCAAACAGCTCAAACAGGATTTTGATCTGGATTTTGACTGATTCCCCGGCCCGTTTTTATCCGGTCGGCCCGTTTTTCACCCAGCCAGTCCGTTTTTTATCCAGCCCCGATTTTCATCCAGCCAGTCCGTTTTTCATCTGGCCGGCCCGTTTTTTACCCACCCAGTCCGTTTTTCATCCGGTCGGCCCGTTTTTCACCCCGCCAGCCCGTTCTTCCCCGGGGCATTCAACCTGCTTGGATCACCAATCAACGGTGGGGCATCTTCTGACAATATCCAATGCAGGGTTCATTCGAACAAAATTCAATTAACAGCCTGTATATCAATATAATAATAGCATATGCTTTGTTGATCTCGGTAACCTCTGCCATGAAACCCCCATGTTTTATTCATCACTTTTGTGCCAGTCGGTGCATGAGGGGTTCATCAGGACATTAAACCTGACCGGATTTTACGGGTCATACCAATGCATATGATCTATGACATTTTTAAATCCGAAAAATGTTATTATGTTTACACTATCACGAATATTCCAAAAAAATTTGCAACTATGGAAAATATTGACTGGAGTAATTTACCGTTTGGTTACCATAAGCCCGATTACAATGTTCGGTGTCATTTTAAAAATGGAAAATGGGGTGAACTGGAGATTTCCTCTTCAGAGTACCTCAACATTCACCAGGCAGCCACTGCGTTGCATTACGGCCAGCAGGCCTTTGAGGGGATGAAGGCATACCGGGGCAAGAATGGAGAAATTCGTATATTTCGGTGGGAAGAAAATTACAAGCGCATGGAGCGTTCCGCCCATGGCATATTGATGGAGCCGGTTCCGAAGCAGACGTTCAAAGATGCCATTTTCAAGGCGGTCAAGCTGAATGAACGATGGATTCCTCCCCATGGCACGGGGGCAGCTTTATACATCCGTCCGTTGTTGATTGGCTCCGGGGCTGAAATAGGGGTTAAGCCCGCTAAGGAATATTTATTTGTTGTCTTTGTCACCCCGGTAGGGCCCTATTTTAAAGCGGGCTTCAAGCCGATTGATATTGCCATTGTCAGGGATAGTGACCGAACGGCACCCCTGGGCACCGGCATGTATAAGGTGGGGGGCAACTATGCGGCCAGTCTGCCGGGCATCAAAGAGACCAAGGAAGCGGGTTATGCCCAGCCCCTTTATTTGGATTCCAAGGAAAAGAAATACATTGACGAGATCGGGGCGGCCAATTTCTTTGGCATCAAAAACAACACCTACATCACGCCCGATTCCAATTCCATTTTGCCCTCGATCACCAATAAGAGCATTCAGGAGATGGCCCCGGATTTGGGCATCAAGGTTGAGGCCCGGCCGGTGCCGGTCGAAGAACTGGAGACCTTTGAAGAGGTCGGAGCCTGCGGCACGGCAGCCATTATAGCCCCCATTGGTAAAATAAAGGACCTGGATCAGGACAGGACCTTTACTTATTCTTCCGACGGGAAGCCCGGGCCCATTTCCACCAAAATCTACAACAAGCTACTGGGCATACAGTTTGGCGATGAGGAGGATCCCTATGGCTGGATTGATATTATTGAATAAGCAGATTGCTTAAAGGTTGAGTAAGGGGAGCCTTCTGCGGGAATGGTTTTAACATATTGGTGCCACGAGAGACTGGCCGGAGATCCTGGTCGAACCGATAAGCCTTCCATGGGAATGGTTGTTAACAGGGATGGCTGAAATTGACAGAAAAAGGTTTTTTTAGCCTTCGTTTGACGTTTTCGCGTCAAATCTTTTTCACCTCCGTCTTATAGGGTCGGGGGTGTTTTTTTGGGCCGCTGTGGAAACGAGATTATTACGCTGAAGATAACGATAATGATGGGCTTTGGGTGTTTTTTGGGGCCGTTGTGGAAGCGAAGTGTTCAGCCGGCGATCACCCCTGAGCCCAGCAGTTCGTCGTTGAGGTACCAGGCGGCAAACTGACCGGGGGTGATGCCCCGTTGGGGCTGGTCAAAGACAATGTAGGCGCCTTCCTTTTTTCGGATGAGCCGGCCTTTTTGTAAGGGCTGGCGGTAGCGGATCCTGAAATCCAGGGTTTGTTCGCCCCCGGGGGGCATCTCCAGGTCTGGTCTGATCCAGTGGAGGTCACTGGCGTGAATGAACAGCCCCCGGCGGAAAAGGCCCGGATGATCCTTGCCTTCGCCGGCATAAACGATGTTTTTTTCCGTGTCAATGCCAATGACATAAAGGGGCTCTTTCGTTCCGCCTACGTTCAGCCCCTTGCGCTGGCCTACCGTGAAAAAGTGGGCTCCGTGGTGTTGTCCGATTTTTGTGGCTTTTTCCGGGGCCAGGTCATGGGGCCGGCACAGATCCTCCACGCCATCTTCGTCGCTGTGATGATTTTGAAGGTGATGGCCTTCTATTTTGAGGATGGGCCCTTTTTGGGTGGACAGTTTTTGCTGGAGGAACTCGGGCAGGTCCACTTTACCGATGAAACAGATTCCCTGGGAATCTTTGCGGTTGGCGGTAGGCAGGCCCAACTTTTTGGCAATATCACGCACCTGGGATTTGTAGAGTGATCCCAGTGGAAAAAGGGCTTTGCTGAGTTGTTCCTGGGATATTTGGCAGAGGAAATAACTTTGCTCCTTGTTTTTATCATCTCCGGCCACCAGGGAATGGATGGTCTTTTGCCCTGTGCGGTGCGTTTGTTTCCTGACATAGTGGCCGGTGGCAATATAGTCGGCGCCCAGTTTGGCGGCTTCCCGTGCAAACAGATCGAACTTGACTTCCCGGTTGCACAGCACATCGGGGTTGGGTGTTCTTCCCCGTTGATATTCGGCAAACATGTAATCGACCACACGTTGTCGGTATTCCCGGCTGAAATCAACGAAATGCAGGTCAATGCCCAGCTTGCGGGCTGCCATCTCTGCAAAAGACCAGTCGTCCTCCCATGTGCAGCTGCTGGTCAATACCCCCTGCTGGTCTTCCCAGTTCTTCATGAACAAACCCATTACCTCATAGCCTTGTTCCTTCAGCAAATGAGCAGCAACGCTCGAATCTACACCTCCCGACAGGCCAACAACCACCCTTTGTTTTTCCATCTGTTGCACTTTTTGGTTAAATGATTCATGTTGGTTGATTTTAACAGACATGGCCTTATTTTCTAATTTTCCATAATGATAACGGCCATTTATATGGCAAGCATGCTTTGCGGCTACAAAAATACGAAATTGTGGCGGGGTTTATTTTCAACGGGGTGAATTTTTGAATCTTCCCGGTAACGTGAGTGAACTGAGGGTATCGTGAACCGGCTGCTCCGTTGGCATGAATCAACCCTTAAGCATGAACCTATTTCCATTGTCGTGAACGAATCCCTGTTATGGTAGAAAAGTCCTTGTTGTCATAGATGAGCCCTTATTGTTGTGAATGGAGGAAAAATGTTATTTTTGCGGGGTCAGGTAATCGCATGACCCCAAATATCTTATTATGTACACCCAAGCCCTGGTAAAGTTACCTGCCGAAACCCTGGTTGACGGCATTACCACTGCCGATCTTGGCCAACCGGATTATGACCTTGCCTTGCGGCAACATCAGCTTTACCGGCAAACCCTGGAGGATTGTGGTGTCCGGGTTAAGGTGCTGGAAGCTCAGGCTGATTATCCGGATTCTGTTTTCATTGAAGATGCGGCCGTTGTGACCAGCCGGTTTGCCGTTATAACCCGGCCGGGCGCCCCGTCGAGGAGGGGAGAGGTCGAGCCCGTGCGCGAAGAACTGAGGAACCTGGTGGGGCCGACCGGAGAAATTGAATCGCCGGGTATATTGGATGGGGGTGACGTGATGCAATGCGGCTTCACCTTCTTTGTCGGTTTATCCAGCCGGACCAACCGGGAGGGATTCCGCCAGTTCTCCGAATTCGTAGGGCATTTTGGATATGATGCCGCTCCTGTTTCGATCGAAGATATGTTGCACCTGAAAACGGGCGTGGCCTATCTGGAATATAACAACCTACTGATAAGTCGTGATCTACAAGATCATCCGGCTTTTTCCTCCTTTAATAAAATGGTGGTACCTCCACAGGAGGCCTATGCCGCCAACAGCCTGTGGATCAACGGGCGGGTGCTTGTACCCGAAGGCTTCCCCCAAACCCTTCACATGCTTAAAGAACAGGGCTACAAGACCATCCCCTTGCCGGTTTCGGAATTCAGAAAATTAGACGGTGGCCTCAGTTGTCTTTCCCTTAGGTTTTAATTTTTAAATGTACCCTAAAACCCATAGGGTGATGGACTAGATGTAACCCCTGTTCTAATATTTCATCCTTATTCTGTATCTATTTCATGATCTATATTCAACCCCTGCCATTCAATTCCTGCTTTATATTCAATCCAATCCTTGCTCTTGATTGAAACCTTAGTTAATTTACTTTCGGCGCTTGATTCAACCCTTGAGCAAAGGACTTTGATAACTGGTGTTTGCTTGAACTGAACCCTTCGGTTAAAAGGAATGTCATTATCTGGCTTGAAATCAAGAACTGACGAAACACCGACAAACCCCTGGAGCCTGTTCCCCGGTTAAAATCTTTCCATTTTTTTAAGGAAGAGGGATTTCCTTTTTTATTTGGAATAAAAATTCTAATTTTGCGGTTCATTTAAATGTTTAATGAATCAATAAATTAATTCAAACCATGGAGCGACATTACGAAACCGTTTTCATTACAACTCCCGTTTTATCTGAAGATCAGATGAAGGAAACGGTCGAAAAATTCCGGAACATACTCCAGAAGAACCAGGCCGAAGTGGTTCATGAGGAGAATTGGGGTTTGAGGAAACTGGCTTACCCCATTGACAAGAAATCCACTGGGTTTTACCACCTGATTGAATTTAAATCAGAGGGTCAGGCGATTGACAATCTGGAAGTTGAATTCAAAAGGGATGAGCGTGTCCTGCGATTTTTGACCGTTAAGATGGACAAGCACGCCATTGAGTATGCTGAGAAGCGCAGAAATCAAAAGCAAAACAACAGGAAAAACGAAACCCAAAAGGAGCAATAAGACATGGCACAACAAAATCAATCCGAAATCAGATATCTGAATCCACCGGCAATTGAGGTTAAAAAGAGGAAATTCTGCTGGTTCCGCAAGAACAACATCAAATATGTGGATTATAAAAACCCCGATTTTCTCAAGAAGTTTTTGAATGAACAGGGTAAGATTCTGCCCCGGCGGATCACCGGGACTTCCCTGAAATACCAGCGGAAGGTTGCAAGAGCCGTTAAGCGGGCTCGTCATCTGGCCTTATTGCCCTATGTTACCGATATGTTGAAATAATAATTCGAAGGATATGGAAATCATACTCAAACAAGATATTGACAAACTGGGAAGCAAGAATGATATTGTAACCGTAAAGGACGGTTATGCCATCAATTATTTGATTCCTCGCGGTATGGCCATCATGGCCACCAAGTCGGCCAAGAAGATGGCTGAGGAGATCGCCCGCCAGCGCGCCCACAAAGAAGAGAAGCTCAAGGAACAGGCCGAAGAGTTGGCTGGTAAGCTGGAAGGCATGAAGCTGGAGATCGGGGCGAAGACCAGTTCCAAGGGTAAAATCTTTGGATCGGTCAATACCCTGCAGATTGCAGAAGAGCTTCAGAAGCAAGGCATTGAAGTTGACCGCAAAAATGTGGAAATTAAGGAGGAACCCATCAAGGAAGTGGGCACCTACACCGCTACTGTTAAGCTTCACAAGGACGTTAGCCGCGAGATTACCTTTGAAGTCAAGGGCGAGTAATTGAATTGCTTTACGTTAGGGAAGGCCCCGGTTGTATTGATCAGCTCCGGGGCGTTCCGTTTCACTCCATAAGGAACCCTGATCAAATCACCTCCCAGAAAAGGGGAATGATTTGATCAGTTTTTTTTGATTTAACATCACCTAAAATTCCCCCATTCATTCACACCCCGCTTTCGTTTCACTTCAGCGGGGCAGGCATTCACTCCCCGCTTTTGCTCCGTTCATAGGGGCAGGCGTTCATTCCCCACTTTTGCTCCGTTCATAGGGGCAGGCGTTCATTCCCCGCTTTCGTTTCACTTCATCGGGGCAGGCATTCCCTCCCCGCTTTTACTCCGTTCATCGGGGGGGTAGGCATTCACTCATTCAATCATTTAATTATTGAATCCCCGCCTTCGTTTTATTGTGATGGGGCAGGCACTCACGCATTCTTGCATTCACTCATTTCTCCTTGACCCATCCCAGGATCTTTTCATCCATCGGGTTGGTTTTTGAATAGGCCACTTTTACCAGTTCCCCCTTTTCGTTGATCAGGTATTTTTGAAAATTCCATTTGACCTTGGAATCCATCTTGCCGTTGTAATTTTTGGTGGTCAGCCATTGATATAGCGGATGTTGATCTTTGCCTTTTACAGATATTTTGGACATCATGGGAAAAGTGACCCCGTAATTTTTTTGGCAGAATTGTTTGATTTCGGCATCGGAACCAGGTTCCTGGTTGGCAAAATTGTTGGCCGGAAAACCGATGATGGTGAAATTTTCGCCGCCATACTGTTCGTAAAGCTTCTGAAGATCTGCGTATTGTGGGGTGTAGCCGCACCTGGAGGCGGTGTTGACCACCAGCACCTTCTTACCTTTCAGGCTGGCCAGATCCAGGGATTGCCCGTCGATGGTTTCAACGGTAAAATCGTGGAAGTTTTTCTTTTCAAGGGATTCCCCGGCCTGCCCGAAAACAGTCCACGTCAGCATCATGCCTAATAGTGTGATCCATAAGGTTTTCATAATCGCATCTTTTTGGTTTGAAATTTTGGTGTACTTATTTTGGTTTATCATGGCTAACAAGGCGGAGGGATGAATTGTTCTGTGGGATCCGGGTAGGATTTATATTTTCCAAACCGGTGAAATTGGATTTGCCAGGATAGGCGAGTCAAATTTATAGTTCATACTTACTGTTTGGTTCAGAAAAATGTATCAAACTGGATATGTTGATTTATAGTTCCACAAAAGGGTTTATGCTCCCTGAAAACCTTGAATTTAGAAAATTTAACCCGGAGGACTCCCTTAACTGGGAAGAATTTGCTACATTTGAACTGCTGTAGTGATGACCGATTAAAAAAGGAGGCTTGTGACCATGAAGAATCATTTTTTTATCACTGGATTGCCACGGTCCAGGACCAGTTGGCTGGCCAATTTCTTCACCCATAACAATTCTTTCTGTTTCCATGAAGCCACCCGTTTTTGTGCCAGTCTGAGCGATCTCAGGGAGCTGATGAAAAGCCATCAGGCCGACAACATTGGCAATGCAGACCCTGCCTTGCTTTATATCATGGATGATGTCAAAAAGGCCTTTCCTGATTCACGTCTCGTCTTGATAGAACGTGAATTACACGAGACCATCGACAGTTTCATCGATTTTTACACCAGTTACGAATACAAGAGCATCCAGGAATGGATTGAACAGTTGTATGATATCATGGAGCGCATCAAGAACCGCTATGAGGTATTGACCGTTCGCCATGACAGCCTCAATTATATGGATACCTGCAAGGAAGTGTGGGAGTATATTCTTCCCGATGAACCCTTTGACGTGAAGCGCTGGAACCTGCTGGATGAGCTATATATCAACAAACTGGTGGATAAGCACTCGACCCATGTGATGAAGAAGAGCCTCTACCATAAATACATTCAATATTACTAAGCAGGTCGCTTGGACAGGAGTCATTTCCTCATTCCTCCTACTGGCAGTATAATTTAATCACCGTATAGGCCTCTTCCAGGCCGAGCTCTCCGGCCTTGCTGATGTCGATGCACCCTTTGGTGGATTTTTGCAGGTAGATATAGGTCAATCCGCGGTTAAAGTAAGCCCGGGCAAATTCTTCATCCAGAAAGATGGCTTTGTCGTAATCCTGGAGGGCTCCCTCGAAATTTTTATTCCGGATTTTGGCGTTGGCCCGGTTGTAGTAAGAGTATACGAAGCGTGGTGCCTGCTGGATGGATTTGTTGTAATCGCCGATCACCTTTTTATAGTCGTGGAAGGTCACTTTGCGGCTAACGGGTTCAGCCACCAGGTCGTTATTGAGCTGAATATTCATTTGGCCGGCATCGTCGCCCATACTTTGGATGTAGTCGACCATTTTGTTGCGGATGTTGCCCCGGATGAAGGGAATCAGGAAATGCTCGGGGCGTAATTTGTGGGCTTTGGAAAGGTCATCGAGGGCGCTGTTGTAATTTTTGACCCGGACTTTATAGAGGGCTCTTTTGATGTAGAGCATGGTGCTATCGGGCGAGAGGTCAATTTGATCGGAGAGGTGCTCGATTTTATCGGTGAAGAAAGTCTCGGAGTGATGGGTGCTGCCCTGGGTGGCAAACCTGAAATCGTCGGTTAAAGATGAAAAATTGGTCCTGCCGGGTTGCTCGGGCAAAAAGGGTTTCATTTGGCCTTTCAGGTTTTGTTGGTTGCCGGGTTTGAAATGAAAGGAAAATATTTGTTTGGGTTCGACCGAGCGGTCGACGTTGCCGAACTGCCGGGGCAGGTTTTGGCTGTTTTGGAGCGAGATGAGCCTTTTGAAGTTTTCGGTGGTATCGGCAAAATTGATCTGGTCCAGTTGGTTATTGCGGTAGGATTGGGTGATTTTCTTGGCTTTTTGCCGGTCCTGTCTGGCCCCGCGGTAATCCTGCAGTTGTTTGCGGGCATAGGCACGTTGGAGGTAAGCTTTGGCAAAGTTGGGATAAAATTTGATGGCCATGGTAAAATCCCGGATGGCTTTGCCATAAGCGCCCTGTTTCATTCGGACCAGGCCGCGGTTAAAATAGGTAAGTATATTTTGAGGGTTGTATTTAAGCACCTGGTTGTAATCGCCGATGGCCTCTTCGAGGGCTCCGATTCGTGTTTCCAGCAGCGCCCGGTTGTAGTAGGCTAGGGCATTGGCCGGATGCTCTCGGATCACCTGATCCAGGTCGTTGAGGGCGGGCTGAATCTGATCCAGCTGATAACGGGTCATGGCCCGATGAATGCGGGCTTTGGCGTTTTGGGGATCCCGCTTCAGGGCCTGGTTGAAGTTGTTCAAAGCCGGCTGATAATGGTTTTTTTGGTGATGGATCCGCCCGCGGGTCACGTAGGCCCGGGTAAAGGATGAATCGGCCCGGAGGGCCCGGGAGAGATCTTTCAGACTGGCAGAGGTGTCATTCAGATTTAACTTACTGATGGAACGGTAATAATAAGCCCTTTCCTGTCCGGCTTTCCGGTTTAACGCCTGATTAAAATCGGCAATGGACGCCTGGTATCTTTCCAGGCGCAATTTGGCAAACCCCCTTTGGATATACAGTTCCGCCTTACCGGTGATGAAATGAAGGGTTTGGTTGAAATCCTCAATGGCCCCGCGGAAGTTATAGAGCTGGATACGGGTCATACCCCTGTAATAATAGGCTTCTGCTGCATTTCCTTTATATTCAATGGCTTTGGAATAATCCCGCTCAGCCCCGTAGTAATCCTGGAGGTTGTATTTGGCTATGCCCCGAAGATAATAGGCATCGGCCCGGTGCGGCTGATATTCAAGCACGGTGTTGAACGTGCTGATGGCCCGTGAAAATTTGTAGTATTGCAGCAACTGGCGCCCCTTTTGCAGGTAATAATCCGTGTTGATCTGACTGACAACTGCAGCGGGCAGCAGAAAGAAAAAAATCAGGGCAGTTATGCAGGTTTTATGTTTGTAACGCAAGCGCGGGCTGGTATTTATTGATAAATCAATTGAATGATCCGGGCGAGTTGTTCCCGGTCAATATCATCAAAAGCATTCAGCTGACTGCTATCGATATCAAGCACCCCGATGATTTGGCTTTCATTGTTGCGGATGGGCAGCACGATTTCCGACTGGCTTCGGGCATCGCAGGCAATGTGACCGGGAAATTTTTCTACATCGGGCACCACCACAGGTACCTGGCGGTTAATCCCGGCCCAGCAAACACCCTGGTTGTCTTCCAGCTCCTGGCAGGCCACCGGCCCCTGATAAGGACCTACTTTGAGTTTGCCGCCTTTCAGAAAATAGTAACCCGTCCAGAAATAGTGGTCCATCTTATGGTGAAGCACCGCAATGATGGTGGACATGCGAGAAAGCTCATCATCGCTTTTGGGCATCAGTTCACTGAGTTGCTGGTAAATCCTTTCGTAACGGTTTTTCTTTTTGGTCTGGTCCATGGTCACGCTTTTTGCTTTTCCAACAATCCCTCGGGGATAAAAGTTAAATGGAAAGGACAAAACTAAATAAATTTTTTCTCTTTGCGGGTTTGTTTATCTTTGCGCTCGTTTTCCCTGGTATGGCTCTGATGGGTGTGAAGGAATAATGGATGCGGTTCCCGGGACTCTAAGACGGTAGCAACAGATTGAGCAGGGTTTATTGGGGAACCCCATTTTTGGCATTTTTAAGATGATCAATAAGCTGGTAGGAAATATCAAGGCTTCAGAGACCGGCACATTTCGTCTGCACCTGGGTTATTCGGTGATAGACGGGATGATGCGGGGGGCCTTGATTATGAATGAGTTTGTATTCATCAAAAGCCTTAAAGGCACCAGTTACCAGTTGGGAGTATTGTTCCAGTTTACGGTTATTGTGCTGATCTTTTCGGTCTTTTTCAATGAAATGCTGCGCCGTTCTGCTGACAAAAAAAGGTTGTTGCGCCGGGCTGCCGTGATCACCCATGCGCCATTGTTGCTGCTGATCATTTTTCCGGCCGATCCGGTGAATCTCCCTGCTCAGTCGCTTTACCATTACCTGTTTTTGATCATTTTCCTGGTTTATCACCTGGCCCGCCCCCTGGTCTTTCCCACCATCAACCTGTTGCTTAAAAACAATTACCGCCTGGAGGTTTTCGGCTCCCTCTTTGGTGTGGCCACCTCGGTGAATAAGGTGATGATGTTGCTAACCACCTTCTTTTACGGGCTGCTGCTGGATTACGACCATTATGCTTTTGTCTATGTTTTCCCGGTTCTGGGAATACTGGGGGCCTTTTCCATTTATTTGCTCTCGAGGATCCCTTATGAGGAAAAGCAACCCCCCCGGTTGAAGCAGTCATTTTTGGATTCGGTGAAAAGTTCTTTGCGGAACCTTTTGAACATCCTGCGATTCAATGCCCCCTACCGGGATTATGAGATTGGGTTTATGTTTTACGGCTTTGCCTTTATGAGCACCAAAGCGGTGATCACCCTTTTTTATAAGGAGCAGTTGGATCTGAATTATTCCAGCGTGGCCTTTTACCAGAATGGCTTCAACGTACTGGCCATCATACTTTTGCCGGTTTTTGGAAAGGTCCTTGGCCGGACCGATCCCCGGAAATTTGTCATGCTCACCTATTCATCGCTGGCCCTCTACCTTTTTTTTATAGGTTTTACCCAATACTTTCCCTACCATACTGTTTTTTGGGAGATTGAGCTCTATTATTTTCTGCTTTTGGCCATTGTCTTTAAAGGGATATTTGTTGCCACAATGCCCCTGGCCTGGAGCATCGGGTCTTCCTACTTTTGTTCCAGTCAAGAGGCCGGCGATTATCAGTCGGTCCACCTTACCCTGACCGGTGTGCGGGCCATCTTTGCCCCGCTGATCGGAGTGATGTTCTATGAGCTGATCCACTTCTCCGGAACCTTCGCCATTGCCATTTTTGCATTGATCGGTGCAATAACCCTTATGCTCTGGTCCTATAAGCATCGAAAGATTGAGCAAATCACTTAAAATTTCTGGCTAATCACCCTTCCCTTTTGTTGGATCCTTTTTAACATTCATGCAAAGATATCATACGATCATCAAAAAAAGATCAACGATAAATAAATGTGCTTGTATAAAGTATAGACAATTTCATACATTTGTTGTTAGGGTCTTTTATATAATTCAAATCTATGTCAAGCAATCCAAAATCGGAGTTCGAATCCACCAACACCAACAAACAGGCAGTCCGTCTGGAAATAGAAGCCACCAACAGGACGCCGGAGATTAAAATGGATGGATCAAAAGGCCTCATCTCCATTAAAGGTGTTTCCATGCCAGCCAATGTCAATCAGTTTTATAGCCCGCTTTTGGAGCGGTTGGATCAGTACATGGCCAATCCCAAAGAGGACACCCGTGTGGTGTTTGATTTGGAATACGTCAATTCATCATCCTCGCAGATGATCCTGGCTATATTGTTCAAGCTCAAAACATTGGTTGATAAGGGAAACAACCTGAAAATTGATTGGCATTATGTGGTGGAAGATGAAGACATTTATGAGACCGGAAAATCTTACTCTGAACTTTCGGGCATTACTTTTAATTTTCATGAGCGTGAATAGGAGGAATTTATGAGTGAAACGAACCATATCGGTTTGAAAAGACTGTATGAGCAGATCCGCGAAATACCAGGCAAAGATCGGGTAGAGATACCGCGGACCGAACGCACCCCCGAGATTGTATTGGATCGCTCGGGAGAAGAGGGCCGCATCAAATTTTTGGGGCGGTCCCTGCCGGATGATGCCCGCAATTTTTACCGGCCTATACTAACCTGGATCGATGATTATTTTAAGAGTCCACTGGATTCGACAGTGATCAGTTTCGATCTGGAATATTTTAACACCTCTTCTTCCAAAATGCTGCTGCAGATCATCCGTAAATTCCAAAAGCTGGAGGAGCAGAATAAGAACCTGAAAGTAGAATGGTATTACCTGGAAGATGATGAAGACATTCTGGAATCGGGTGAAACTTTCCAGGATCTGACCAATATTGAATTTGATTTTATCAGTTATCAGTAAAAATATTTTAAAGGAACAACTATGGGAATGCTAGCCACCAAAGAGATTATCAAAGAAGTCAATGATGCGGTAAACAAGGAAGAAGTTTCCATACAGGGGACAGCAGAAACACCTGAGATCAAGCTTGATGCCAACAATGGGGAGGTTAAGTTTTCGGGCCGGTCCATGCCGGAAGATGCCAAAAGCTTCTATGCACCTCTCAAGCAATGGTTGGAGGACTACAGCCAGAATCCCCGCCAGGGCACCCTGGTGACCTTTGCCTATGAGTATTTCAACACGGCATCCTCTAAAATGATCATGGAATTGATCGAGCGGGTGAAGATGATTCAGGAGAACGATCCGGAGTTAAGGGTTGAGTGGCATTATCTGGAGGATGATGACGACATGCTGGAAGCCGGCGAAGATTACGCCGACATCACCGGCGTAGATTTTGAATTTCATAGTTACGAATGATCAGCGGCCTGCCTTTTCGATATAGTCTTTTTTCTATCTTCTTTCCTTTTTGCCCGTTGTAGAACCATACCGGTCCATCGGGCAAATTTTTTCGATGCATCATGATGCGCTGCAAGTTGCCTTTGCGGTTACAATAATGCCAGGGACCTTCTTTCAGGTCGTTCCAGTAATGGCCGTAGGATTTGATGTGGCCGGAAGGGTGAAAAAATTTCCAGAAACCGGTGGCTTCTCCTTCCTTATATTGGCCTAACTGTTTGATGCGGCCGTTGGGGTGGTATATTTTCCAGTAGCCGGTGTATTTTCCTCTCAGATACTGCCCTTTTGCGTGGAGGGTGCCATTGGGGTAGTAGGTTTTCCAGGGTCCTGTTTTTTTGCCTTGCTGCGAATACCGGCCCTTTTCCTTGAGGTTGCCATTGGGATAGAAGGTTTGGTAGGGGCCGGTGATCTTTCCCTGGTTATAACTGCAGCGGATCATGATGTGGCCGTTGGGGTGGTAACCTTTGAAGGGGCCATGGAGTTGGCCCTTTTTATAAAGGCAGATTCGCTGCAGGTGGCCGGTTTTTTTATAATACACCCTGAGGGTATCGCTAAAACTGCCATTGATTTTGGTTCCCCGGTAATTCAGGCTGCCGTCGTCGTAATACTGTTTCCAGGTGCCATGGGGTTGGCCTTGTTGGGCCTGGTATTTTCGGTAACGGGTGCCATCGGGGTACCAGACCTTTACCCAGCCCTTCTGGATGCCATTGTGATAGTGGGAGAGGGATTCGAGGGTATCGTCCTTGTAGAAGGTTTTAAAGGAACCCTCCAGTTGGCCGTTCTGGTAGCGGCCTTTTTGTTTGATGTGGCCGTTTTTGTAGTAAACCTTGTAAGGCCCGTGGCGTCTGCCCTTTTCAAAGGTCAGTTTTTTCTTGAGTTCACCTGTTGGATAATACAGGTGCCAGAGGCTGTCGGTGCGGCCCTGGCGGAAGAATCCGCGCTGGCCAGGGCGGCCGTTGGGATGGTAGTATCGGTAGGGGCCATCTTTGATCGTATCGCCGGAGGTGATTTGCAGGGTAAAGACTTCCTTGAGGTGGCCGTTGGGGTAATATCTTTTAAGCGAGTCGGTTTTCTGAGCCAGGCAGGCACAGGTTGCCCCATAAACACCCAACAGCAGCAGCGTTAAAAGGATTCGCGCCGGTATTTGCTTATTCGACTTCAATGGTAATCTGAGTCCCCTCCAATGCTTGACTGCTTCCATAATCCAAAATGGCCGAAAGGGAATAGTTGCCCGGTTTAAGTTTATGGGCCGGCAGGGTCAATTCAACATTGCGCGTAGATTGGGGGTAAGCGGTTATTTCAACCGGTTCATATTTTTTTTCCTTAAGGGTTTTCATATGGGAGGCAATAAGGTATATTTCACATTTAGTCATGGTGTTACCCAGGTTATCGATGTTCACGTTGAACTTTCTCAGCGAATCGGCGGATTGGGTAAGTTCCCTCAGGTTGCTTATTTGAACCCTTGTGCTGGTTTGGTTGCGTGGTGTGTAGGAGAGTTCGACGCTGATGCGGCCATACAGGTTAAGGCCTGCGCTTAATTCCTTGTCCGCCGCCAGGGAAGTTTGTTCCTTGGCTGAGGTGACGTTAAGAATGCCCCATTTTGAGGTAAAATCATCATTGGGAGCCTGCAGGGTAACTTCAACGCTTTGGGCCTGATTCGGATTGAGTTCCAGATAGGAAGGATTCAGGGTAATCCATTCGGCAATTGAATTTTTAGAAGCCCCGGGACTCAAAATTTTTCGATCTCCATCTTTATATACCAAATAATCTTTTAAGGATAAAACCAGAGAGGCCTTTTGGTTGCCATGATTTTTAACCGATATCATTTTGGTCTGGGTTTCCCCGGGGTTGGCAGTAAAATTGAGTTTGATCGGAGCCACCTCAAAACTCTGGGCCATGGTATATAAACTGGCTAAAACCATAACCAGGCTGAAAAATAACTGCTTGCTCATCTTTTATTTTGCTTTGATGGATTTACAAATATATAAATTTAATCATCGGATTCTAATGTGTCGATTAAAATAAGTCAAAGTCAATGACTAATTGATCACAAAATTAAAAAGATTGATGTAAAAATGTATCCAATAATGCTATTTAGCAGTATAATTATAGGATTTTTATTAGTTTTATCCTTAAAAGAATTGGTTTTGAACAGACAGAATAACATCAAACTACTTTTAACCCTGGCTGTGGTGCTGCTGGCTCAAAATGTGCTGGCTCAAAATATTAAGCCATTGAACCAAGAACAACAGCAAAGGGTAGAAAAACTTCAGGAAATCATAGAGTATTCAAAAAATCGCGGGGAATGGAAAGATGCGATTTCTTCCCTGAACAAGATTGCTTTTCTTTATTGGGATAATGGCAATACCAGCAAAGCGGTTGAATATTTCGAAAGGGCTGTTCCATTGAATCAAAAAATTGGGAACAAGGAGAACATAAAGACGATATACAGCAATATTGGGTTGATATACACCGACATGGAAGAACTTGATCCGGCGTTGAATTATTTCCGGAAAAGTCTAAAGGTACGTCGGGAGTTGGGCAACAGCAAGGAGATCGCTTCAGGTTTAATTGATGTTGCCTATATTATGGGATTAAAGGGGAACTATCGCCAAGCCAATAAGCGCCTGGATGAAGCCCTGAAGATTGCCCTGGAAAATGAATATGGGCGTATGACGGTAAACATTTATAATCAGTTGGCCAAGAATTATGAAAAGATTGGAAACATTAAAAAATCCAATGAATATAAGAAGAAGTATGCCTCCTACCAGGAACACCTGGAGACCCAGTCAATGAAACAGGAATACCAGGAGCAGCAGGAGCAGAGTGAGGCCAAGCTGCGCAAGGCCAGGTTAAAGCGTCAGAAGGAGCAGGCTCAGCACCAATTGGCTCAGCTTCGTTATGAACGCCGTCAGGATTCTATACAGGAGGTGGTCCAGGAGAAGCAGGATTCATTGACACGGGCTAGGCGGCTGGATAGTCTCAAGCAGCTGAGGATCAATCAGCAGGAACAGAAGATGGAATTGCAGGAGGCACGTCTTGAGCGCCAGGAAGCACAACAGCGGGTTCAGCAGATGATCATCTATTCGGTAGCCGGAGGCTTGCTTTTGGGTATTGTACTGTTGGTGGTGATGTACCGGAGCAATCGGGCCAGAAAAAAAGCCAATCAGGCTCTGGCCGAAAAGAACCGGGAGATTGAAAAGAAAAGTGAACAGCTTCAGGAAGCGTTCAATAAAATTGAAGATCAGAATATAAAGATTACCCAAAGCATTACATATGCTCAGGAGATACAGAAAGCCCTCTTTCCGCCTAAGGAAAATCTGACTCATTATATTCCGGAGTCATTTATTTTTTTCCAGCCAGTGGATTTGGTCAGTGGAGATTTTTATTGGTTCAAAGAATTATCTGAACACAGCGAGATTCGTCAGCAGATGCATAAATATGCCCACCAGGAACATGCCGGTGCTATCGATGGAGGTGATGATAAAAATGGCGATGACTATCCACCGACCGACAACAGCAAGTTTGTGGTTTCAGCAGTAGATTGTACCGGCCATGGCGTACCCGGGGCATTTATGTCGATGATTGGCTATAATTTGCTGGATGAGATCACCCAGAGTGGGGTCTCCCAGCCCGGTCGGATTCTGCGGGAATTGCATAAGGGCATTCGCCGCACGCTCAAACAGCATGAGACCAATAACCGCGATGGAATGGACCTGTCCCTTTGTGTAGTTGACCGACAAGCCAATCGGGTGGACTTTGCCGGGGCTAAAAACCCGCTGGTTTATATTCAGGATGGCGAAGTACATGTTATTAAAGGAAACCGGGTGCCGGTAGGGGGCATGCAGAGTGAAAAAGAACGCTATTTCTCCGAATCATCCGTTCAGGTCGATCGCCCCACCTGGTTCTACATTTTTTCCGATGGCTATACCGACCAGTTTGGCGGGCCTAAAAATCGGAAATATCTATTGAAAAACCTTAAACAACTTTTACTCGATATTCATCAAAAACCGATGGAAGAACAAGAGCAGATGCTCTCGCAGAGCCTGAATAATTGGATGGGAGATCGCGAAAATCAAATCGACGACGTCCTGGTCATTGGTTTCAAACTCGAGCCATCTGTGTTTTAGGTTTTGAAATACAGGAAAATGTAACTTCAGATCAAAACTTTCGTAAATATTTATAGAATAGAAATTTTGACTGAAAAGGGCATGAGACAGATCAACCAGAATAAATAGTTGATGGATTGCAGTGCCAGTAGTTTGATATTCAAATATAATTTACTAATTTAGCCACCATTCGGAATTATTAAGCCAATTATAAAATCATCGTCCTATGAAAAAGTTTGTTTTACTCATGTTAGCAGTGCTGCTTGGATATCAGGTTACCTCTTTCGCTCAGGCAGTCGATGACAGGGCCGTTGTTCCTGTTTCTGTTACCCTGAATTCGATTTTGCGGTTGAATATTGAATCCGGTGGTAACGTAGAGTTCAATTTCAATACCCTGGAACAATATAAAAATGGCATCAGTGGTATTGGAACAAATGATCAGTATTCCACCAAAATTACCATTGCTTCTTCTGTTGATTGGGATCTGGAAATGGGGGCTGAGGATGGCTCTTTGATCAGTACCGATGATACCACCAGTGGGGCCGGAAGTATGGATTTAGGTTATATTACCTATGAAGTTCAGTATACGGGGAGCGATTATTCCACTGGCGAAATTACCATACCCACCAGTAGTGGTCCCAGCGAATTGAAACAAATTTCTTCTTCCACAGAAGTGATTCAAAAAGGAAGTGCGAGCAATGCCGGAGACATCAACAAGAACCAATTCCGGATTGACTGGGCTTGTGGGAGCATGGCGGATAATGCCACCGACAATTTGATAGGTTCTAGTCTCACGGGAGGGAGATATTCCACCAATGTCTTCTTTAAGCTTAAACCCCACAACTAATTGCGGGAAGTTTAATAAGCATGGATTATTAAGTCAAACTATATTACATTATTTATAATATAGTTTGACTTATTCATAATGGCAATTCAAATGATTGATGAAGCATCATACTGGCAAATTTTTAATCAGTCTGATTATTTTTTTATTCATACACCCTTTGGTTCATGCTCAGGATGGGTCGTACCAACTAACCGTTGAAGCAGGTGGGGCCATCGAATTCAAAGTTTATTCCCTTCGGCATTATTACCAGGGCATGACTTACTCCAACCGAACCACCATGCGGATTCACTGCGATACGCTTTCCGGAAATCAACATACCGACGTGTGGTATTTAGGAGTCAAAGCGCAAGATGCTTCATTTTACAGCAGTTATCCTGGACGCACCCTTGATTTAGATTATGTTACCGTGGAAATTTTTGACGGGGGCGGCATAGATGCCTTCAACTCCGGTGAATTAACATCTGGTGAAGTTACATTGAATGGCTCGAGTTATGCACCTTTGGTTGAAGGTGGAGATGCCGGAAATTATAAGATTGATTTGACATATCATCTGGATTCGGTGACCGGTCAGCTTCCAGGTTACTATAACACCAATTTCTTGTTCAAGATGGATACAGTGCCTTTCCCATGGTAAAATGCTTATGCAAAATTGCGCGAAATATGGCATTATTTTTCTCCTCCTCTTTCTGAGCACAAGCACCATTATCTTCGGGCAAG
>Ga0207714_1000541_pt1 | contig 25709 bp, 19 predicted proteins | sample PonA232FremontCA_2_FD_187270 | JGI IMG/M metagenome (GOLD analysis project Ga0207714, IMG submission 187270) | Marine sediment microbial community from Fremont, CA, USA - Pond A23 Sediment 2 (SPAdes) | ecosystem: Environmental > Aquatic > Marine > Unclassified | place: USA: Fremont, California...
CATCGAGTGGCCGGGGATCACATTGGTGTTGCCTTCGTCGTCGTACTTGTCCATGCGCGGGCCGAGCACCCAGGCGGCGGTCAGGCCAGCGATCCCGCCAAGTCCGTGGACGATCATCCCGCCGGCGAAGTCGGCGAAGACGACGCCGGTGAGCCGTTCGACCAGCCCGCCAGCGGCGGTCCCCTGGCCGGTCCAGGTCATCGCGATGACCATCGGGTAGATGATGGCCGACAGGAGGAACGTGTATCCCACGTACGCCCGGAGCTTTGCTCGGCCGGCAACAGCCCCGGAAACGATCGTTGCGGCGGTCATCGCGAAGACGGCGCCGTAGAGCCAGCCGATGTACTGACTCGAAGCGCCCGCGACACCGAGGAACGGTGCGCCGGCGACAAAGCCGTTACCCGCGAAGAGGTTCGCGAGACCGACGCCGATGAGGAAGAAGACCACGACACCGACGCTCCAGGTGAGGAGGTTCTTCGTCAGCTGGTTGGCAACGTTCTTCGAGCGGACCTGCCCCGACTCTAACATCGCAAAGCCGGCGTGCATGAAGAAGATCAGAAACGAAACCGTCAGGATCCACGTATCGTTGATTGCCGTCGCGAGCTCGGTGAGTTCGGTAGCCTGGAGTGGAAGCATCATGCTCCATCACCCGCCTGCCGAGCGGACACCGAATGAGGACGAGTAGTGAATGATCGTGCGGTTAATTGCGATATCTTACAGCGTTCGTCTTTCATGCTACGCCATTTGGTTGCGAGTAGACATACATAAGCGTTGTTGAGAACAAACTCCAAAAATAACGTCTATTAGTAGACGAGCGTGAAGAATAATATGGATAGGGTAGTATATAAGGTTGAGAGTCATCCGCGGAAGGACGGGATGTTTCCAGTATTATTGTACAATCGTTCAGCTTGGTCGCTCCGAGCGAGACGGATACCTCGCTCACCGGGCGGATGGCAAACAGGCAGTCGCGGACGATCAGCGGGAACGAATGATAAAAAGAGTGAACTGTCGCAGGCCGGCTCAGAAGGTCTCGAGGTAACGGTCGAGTTCCCACTCGGAGACCTCGGCGACGTACTCGGTGTATTCTGACTCCTTTGCCTCGACGAATTTCTCGGCGACGTGGTCGCCCAGCGCGTCGGTGATAACCTCGTCTGCCTGCAGAGCATCGATTGCCTCGCCAAGATTCCCGGGGAGAGTCTCGATGCCGTACTCGGCGCGCTTGGCCTCGTCGAACTCGTAGATGTTCTCCCGAACGGGATCCGGACAGCTAAGATCGCGCTTGATGCCGTCGAGACCGGCCTTGAGCATGACGGCTAACGCGAGGTATGGGTTGCAGGATGGATCGGGCGACCGCAGTTCGATCCGGCTTGAGGCCGGCGTGCGGGCTGCCGGCTTGCGGATGAGCGCCGAGCGGTTGACGTCGCTCCAGGCGATGTAGATCGGCGCCTCATATCCCGGAACCAGTCGTTTGTATGAGTTGACCGTTGGGTTCGTCACGGCCGCAATCGCCGGCGCGTGTTCAAGAATGCCGGCGAGGAAGCTATAAGCCGTCTCGCTGAGCTTGAACTTGTCATCCGGATCATAGAAGGCGTTCGCCTCGTGGGGATCGCTTACGTCCGGATCGAACAGCGACATGTGCGTGTGCATGCCCGAACCGTTGATGTGGGCGATCGGCTTGGGCATGAACGTCGCGTGGAGGTCGTGTTTCTCGGCGACCGCCCGTACCACGGTGCGGAACGTGGCGATGTTGTCCGCAGTGGTGAGCGCGTCGGCGTACTTGAAGTCGATCTCGTGTTGACCACGCGCCACCTCGTGGTGGGAGGCCTCGACCTCGAAGTCCATTTCCTCGAGGGTGTAGATGATCTCTCGGCGGAGATCCGACGCGAGATCCTTTGGTGCCATATCGAAGTACCCACCGGAATCGTGGGTTGTCGTCGTCGGCTGGCCCGACTCGTCCTTTTCAAAGACGAAGAACTCGGGTTCGGGGCCCGCATTCATCGTATAGCCCATAGCCTCGGCCTCCTCAAGGACGGACTTGAGCACCTGTCGGGGGTCCCCGACGAATGGTTCACCCGTCGTCGTGTTGTAGACGTCACAGACGAGCCGGGCGGCCTTGCCGTCACCGGTATTCCGCCACGGCAGGACCGCGTAGGTCTCGGGATCGGGGACGAGACGCATGTCCGACTCCTGGATGCGAACGAACCCTTCGATCGAGGAGCCATCGAAGTAAATGCCCTCCTCGAAGGCCTTCTCCGCCTGACTCGCGGGGATGGAGACGTTCTTGACCGTTCCCAGAATGTCCGTGAACTGTAGCCGTAGGAAATCGACGCCCGAATCGTCGATATCGTCGAGCACGGCGCGTTCGTCAGCCGTGAGATCTCCGTTTGTCATCGTATTGCACCTGATGCTTGGCGTCTTCCTATTAAAATCCTGTGCCACGGGGCAAATTTTTGCAATTACGGCTAAAAATCGACTGAACGACCATTGTCTTTCAATAGGTGCTGCCGGATCGGGCGGGATCCAGGGCGTCACAGCCAATTAATCATTTACAATTATCCGCCGGATGCCGCCGATGTCCTTAATCAGACTAAGGGAATATGTTTACATTCAGGAAACGGTCTTTATCCTTCCAGCCGATACGGAATCGGTGATGAGTATGGATCATTCGTCGACCGGGTCACCGCCCGAAGACGGGTTGGCTGATCCGACCGACACCCGTTCAAACTGCGGGGTCGGCGTCGTTGTCGACCTCGATGGCGGGCGATCGCATGCAGTACTTGCAGACGGTCTCGAATTACTGACGAATCTCCAGCATCGCGGCACGACCGGTGCCGAAGCAGACACGGGCGATGGCGCTGGCGTGCTCGTCCAGCGGCCGGATGCACTGTTTCGATCGGTACTTGACAGTGACCTGCCAGCCGAGTACGGCGTCGGGGTCCTCTTTTTGCCGACCGATGACGACCGGCGTCAACAGCTCCAAGCCCGTGTCGAAACGATTCTGGCAGATCATGGTCTCAGCGTACGGGCGTGGCGCGCGGTGCCGACCGATAACACCGGTCTCGGCGAGACGGCGCTTGCCAGTGAGCCGGCAATCTACCAGTGTTTCGTGACCGCCGGTGCAGATATACAGGACGGCGATGCAGTCGACCTCGACGCATTCGACCGAGCATTGTACGTCGGGCGTCGCGATGTCGAGACCACCATTGGCGAAGAGATCGACGACGAGCGGTTCTACGTGTGCTCGTTGGACCGTCAGACCGTCGTCTACAAAGGACTATTACGCGGCGACCAGCTTGAGGACTACTATACGGATCTGACCGACGACCGCCTTGAGACGACCTTCGCGATGGTTCACGCCCGTTTCTCGACAAACACGCTTGGGGCGTGGCACCTAGCGCACCCCTACCGACGGATGATCCACAATGGCGAGTTCAACACCATCCGCGGGAACATCAACTGGATGCGCGCCCGGGAGAACGATCTCGCCGATGATCGACTCGGCGAGGACGGCCTTGACGCCATCCGTCCGGTCATCGCCGACGAGGAACAGTCGGATACAGCATCGGTCGATAACGCCCTTGAGTTACTAATGGAGGGAGGTCGTGATCTTCCACACGCCCTGCGGATGCTCATCCCCGAGGCCTGGCAGCAGGACGATCGGATGGGCGGTCAGCGCCGCGACTGGTATGACTATCACGCATCGCTCATCGAGCCCTGGGACGGACCGGCACTGGTCTGTGCAACCGACGGTGACCGTGTTGGTGCGGTGCTCGACCGGAACGGCCTCCGACCGTGTCGGTATGACATCACCACCGACAACCGCGTCATCATGTCAAGCGAGGCAGGGGCACTCGATCCCGGGTTCGGCGAGATCGAGCGTCGCGGCCGGCTTGAACCCGGACAGTTGTTCCTCGCCGATCCTGCGGAGGGGCGCGTCATTCCCGACGAAGAGGTATTCGATGACCTCATCGACACGAAATACACCGAATGGGTCAACGACCAGCAGGTCAAACTTGCGGACCTCGCCGCCGAAGATCCAGCCCCCCAGAAACAGCTCCCGGATCGACGCGCGCGCCAGATAACATACGGGTATAGCCACGACGAACTCGAGAAACTGGTTGAGCCGATGATGGCTGAAGGGAAAGACCCCGTTGGCTCAATGGGAGACGACACGCCGCTGTCGGTGCTCTCAGAGTACAACCGGCCACTGTTCTCATACTTCCGGCAACTGTTCGCGCAGGTCACGAACCCACCGATCGATTACATTCGCGAGGAGGTGGTTACCTCCCTTGAGAGTCGGCTTGGAAATCAGCGGAATCTACTGTCGGAAACGCCCGAACACGCCAACCAGCTGGTGGTCGACTCACCGATCCTCAGCGACAATGAGCTTGCTGCGATCAAGTCGCTTGAGCCCGAGGAGACCGGGCTGAAGCCAGCCACCGTCGATATTACCCATCCAACGGAGACATCGCTTGCCGACGCCGTCGAGCGAATCCGGGCGGATACGGTCGACGCGATCGAGGGTGGCGCCGACATCGTCGTTCTCTCGGATCGGGCGACAGGCGCCGATCGCGTTCCGGTCCCGGCTCTGCTGGCAACCGGTGCCGTTCACCACCACCTCGTGCGCAACGGCTTACGGAACCGGAGTGGGCTCGTGATCGAGTCGGGTGATCCCCGGACGGTCCATCACATGGCCACACTAGTCGGCTACGGCGCCGGAGCGATCAACCCGTATCTGGCCTACGAGACGATCGCCGACCGCGCCGCTGACGAGGGTATCGAGGTTGAGGCGGCGATCGAGAACTACATCGAAGCCCTCGAGGAGGGGCTGCTCAAGACCATGTCGAAGATGGGCATCTCGACGGTCGAGAGCTACCAAGGAGCGCAGATCTTCGAGGCCGTCGGGCTCGACTCCGAGTTCGTCGAGGAGTACTTCGAGGGGACCGAGAACCGGACCGAGGGGATCGGAACCGCCGAAATCGAGGCCGACTTGGAGGCACGTCACGCGAGAGCGTGGGACGACGCCGAGGATATCGCCCGGTACGGTGAGTTTGAGAACCGTTCGGACGGGATTTACCACCAGTGGAATCCGGATACCATTGGGAAACTCCAGCGTGCGGTTCGACAGGGTGACTACGAAACCTATCAAGAGTTCGCCGCTGAAATCAACGAACAACAGGAGACCCTCCAGACGCTCCGTGGACTCCTAGAGTTTGAGACCGAGAAGCGGGAATCAGTTCCGATCGAAGAGGTCGAACCGGTCGAGGATATTGTCACCCGGTTCTCGACGGCGGCGATGTCCCTCGGGTCACTCTCCCCAGAAGCCCACGAAAACAACTCGATCGCGATGAACCGCATCGGCGGAAAGTCGAACACGGGCGAGGGAGGTGAACCGCCGGAGCGGTTCGGGACCGAACGCGAGTGTAACGTCAAGCAGGTGGCCTCCGGCCGCTTCGGCGTCACCGCTGAATACCTCACGGCGGCTGAAGAACTCCAGATCAAGATGGCCCAAGGCTCAAAGCCCGGCGAAGGCGGCCATCTTCCGGGATCGAAGGTCAACGAGATGATCGCCGAGGTCCGGTACTCAACGCCAGGCGTTGGGCTGATCTCACCACCACCGCTGCACGACATCTACTCGATTGAGGATCTCAAGCAGCTCATCCACGATCTGAAGGCATCGAATCCGGCGGCCGATGTCAACGTCAAACTCGTCTCGGAGGCCGGCATCGGGACCGTTGCGGCCGGGGTCGCGAAGGCCAACGCCGATGTCGTCCACATCTCAGGGCACTCCGGCGGGACTGGCGCGAGCCCGCGTACTTCGATCAAGAACGCCGGGCTGCCGTGGGAGCTTGGGCTTGCAGAGGCCCAGCAGATGCTTGTCGGAACGGGGCTTCGCGACCGGATCCGTGTGAGCGTCGACGGTGGACTCAAGACCGGGCGTGACGTCGCCGTGGCCGCGCTGCTGGGTGCCGAGGAGTACATCTTCGGCACTGCCTCACTGGTCACCTCCGGGTGTGTGATGGCCCGACAGTGTCACGAGAACACCTGTCCGGTCGGCGTTGCAACACAGAAAGACGAGCTCCGGCGCCGATTCCCCGGTGAACCCGATAACGTCATCAACTACATGACGTTCATCGCCGAGGAGCTCCGCGAGATCATGGCAGAACTCGGGTTCCGTGATCTCGATGCGATGATCGGAGCGGTCGACTGTCTGACCCAGCGTGGCGATGTTGAACACCCGAAGGCACAGAATCTCGATCTGAGTGCGGTCCTCGCCGATCCCGGGGAGGGTCCGCGACGGAAGGTACGCGAGCAGACCCACGAGATCGACGGCCAGCTCGATGAAACGCTCATCGAAGCGGCCGAGCCTGCCATTGAGGCAGGAACGCCAGTAACACTCGACGTATCGGTCACCAACGAGGACCGGGCACTTGGCACAACTCTCTCACATACCGTTGTCAAGCGACGAGAGGAGCCGCTCCCGTCGGGCGCAATCACGATCGACGCCGATGGGACAGCCGGACAGAGCCTCGGGGCCTTTCTCGCCGATGGGATCACGATGCATCTCACCGGAACCGCGAACGACTACGTCGGGAAAGGGCTCTCCGGCGGTACGGTGACGGTGACAACACCCGCAGATGCAGCCTACGACCCAGCGGACAACATCGCCATCGGCAATGTCGCGCTCTACGGGGCGACCGATGGTGAATTATACGTTAATGGTCAGGCTGGCGAGCGCTTTGCGGTGCGGAACTCCGGTGCAATGGCCGTCGTCGAGGGGGTCGGCGACCACGGCTGTGAGTATATGACCGGCGGTATCGTCGCCGTACTCGGCGAGACCGGCAAGAACTTCGCCGCGGGGATGTCGGGCGGAATCGCGTACGTCTTTGATTCCGACGGGACGTTCACCGACCGCGTCAACACAGATATGGTCACCGTCGAGCCCCAACTGACCGAGCGCGACGAACGGATACTCCGTCGCCTGCTCGAAAATCACGCCGCATACACGGGAAGCGACCGCGCGGCCGAGCTCTTGGCCGACTGGGAGCACGCACGCGCGCAGTTCGTGACCGTCTTCCCTGACGCCTACCGCGAGGTCCTCGAAACGCGGGACGTCGAGGATGTCCGCGAACAGCCGCCGGCACTTGCCTCTGACCGACCGACCGGTGACGAGCCAAGTTCGACGCGGTCCTCGGTTGCCGACGACTGAGCTACCGAACGATCGTCACGGGGACCGATGACCGTCGGATAACGGCTTCGGCAACACTGCCGAGGAGGACGCGTGAAACGCCCGATCGGCCGTGACTCCCGATGACAATCTGATCGATATCGAGATCCTCGACACATTCGAGGATCATCTCCGTCGGGTTGCCGATGCGCGTCTCGGTGTCGATAGCGACCGACGCCTCGGTGGCTGTCTCGCGGGCCTCATCGAAGAGTCGTTCAGCGCGTTCTTCGCCGGCACTAATGAGTTGCTCATAGTCGCTGAACCCCTCGCCACTGTAGAGGCCAGCCACGGGGTTGACAACGTGCATGACGATGATGTCCTCATCGGGGTGTTGTTCAAGCGCATACTCAAGCGCCGTCCAAGACGGATCGGATCCATCGAGCGGTACGAGTACCCGCATGAACGTCCATTAACAGTGGAGTGATAAATACTCGCGGGCGCTCAGGCACACGCCGGCGCGAGATCCTCAACCGGAATCACCGAGTAATCAATCGACAGCGTCTCGCCGGTGGCCCGAACCTGACCGACGAACGAGGAGATATCATCGAGTGATCCCTCAAGGACGAACAGTTCCGTGCAATGGCCCTCGCCGACGTGGCTGTGGAAGTTCGAGACGACGAGGTCCTCGTGTTCGTGCCGGAGCGAGACCAGTTGCTCCTCAATCGATGTTGTTTCGTAATCGAAGACGACTGTCAGAATCCCCATCAGTCGTTTGTCCTCAAGCCGTTCGTCCTCAAACTCGCCGAGAAGGTTGCGTGCGGCCTCCCGAACGACTTCACTACGGCCGGTGTATCCGTGTTCGGTCGCGAATCCGTCGATCTGTTCGAGAAGTTCCTCCGGCATCGAGACGCTGACGACAACCATATACGAAGTAATCGGCAGTCAATATTAAATATTAATAGCGGAGCCGGCGGGAATGATCAGTCGTCTGCGGGTTCACCGGCGGACTGATCGATGGCGTCCCAGGTGAGCTGTGGGTTGCGGTCGGCGTCGGTCTGATCGACCCGGCGGGCGCTGGTTGAGGTAGGCGCTTCGTGTAGTTCCTCGTCGCTGGCGTGAGCAGCAGCATTAAACCCAGCCGCGAGCGTATCGAGTGAGTCCTTGCTCTCGATTTCGGTCGGTTCGGTCATCAGTGCTTGCGGAACGATCTCCGGCCAGGCGGTCGTCGGCGCGTGGACGCCGTTATCAAGCATCATCTTCGCGACATCGGTCGCGTGGTGCTCGCCGGCACTGGCGACGAACTCGTGGAAGAACGGCTCGTAGGGGATCTCAAAGTCGATCTGGCTGGCGAGATAGTTGGCGTTCAGGATGGCCTTCTCGCCCATGTCCAAAAGCCCCTCATCGCCGAGTCGGTAAATGTACGCGAAGGACTTGAGCAAGACCGGCCAGTTGCCGTGGTGACCGTGGACTTTGCCGATGGTCTGGGCGGGCTCATAGAACTCATAATCGCCCTCCTCAGTCTCCCGGACGTGCGGATTCGGCAGGAACTCGCGGAGTTCCTCTTTGACACCGACCGGCCCAGCGCCGGGACCGCCGCCGCCGTGGGGCGTCGCGAAGGTTTTGTGCACGTTGTAGTGCATAATGTCATAGCCGATATCGCCGGGACGCACGCGCCCCATCAGCGCGTTGAGATTCGCCCCGTCGTAATACATCAGGCCGCCAACATCGTGGACGGCCTCGGCGAGTTCGGTGATGTTCTCCTCGAAGACGCCAACGGTGTTCGGGTTTGTCAGCATCAACGCAGCCGTCTCTTCCGAACAGGCCGCCCGGACGGCATCAAGGTCCATCTGCCCCTTGTCGTTGCTCTCAATCTCGACAACATCGTATCCAGCCATCGTGGCCGTCGCCGGATTCGTTCCGTGGGCGGTATCAGGGACAATCACCTCGCTTCGAGGGTCGTCATTCGCCCGGTGGTAGGCCTTGGCGATGGAGATGCCGGTAAACTCACCGGCCGCCCCCGACGGGGGCTGGAGTGTCACGGCGTCCATCCCGCCGATGCGCGCCAGGTAGTCTTGGAGGGTATGCATGATCGCCAGGGTGCCCTGGACGGTCTCGTCGGGACGCTGGGGGTGAATCGCGCCGGCTGGATCGGCAGCAATCTCCTCGGTGAACTTGGGGTTGTACTTCATCGTACAGGACCCAAGCGGGTAGGGACCGTTCTCGACACCCCAGTTCATCTGGGAGAGCCGCGTGAAGTGCCGGGCGAGTTCCGGCTCGGACAGCTCCGGCAACTCGATCTCGTCGCGGGTCAGTTCGTCGGGTAACGACGTGTCCGTCTCGACGGTTGTCTGGTCTTTCTCCGCCAGGTGTGGTTCATACCGGTCGTTCGCGTCGTCCTCGTAGGTTGCTTGCTGGAATTTCATTGTGCCACCTCCTCAAGGGCCGCGACGTCCTCAAAGGCGGTCACGAGGTCGTCGGTATGCTCGGCGTTGGTGTCTGTGACACAGACCTGCAGTTCGTGATCGTCAAGGACATGGACAGCAAAGCCGCGATCCTGGAGTCCATCGGCGACGGCCTGCGCATCGCGCTCGGTTTCAAGCACGAACTCGCGGAAATGGTGTCGGTCGTGGGCAGGGGCGTCGATGCCCGGGATAGCGTCAAGCTCGGCGGCCAGTTCGGCCGGTTCGTCGATGCAGGTCTTCGCGAGTTCCATCAGCCCCGAGGGGCCGAGCATCGAGGCGTGCATGGCCGTCCGGAGAGCCACCCACGCGGCGTTCGTACAGATGTTCGAGGTCGCCCGCTCGCGGCGGATATGCTGCTCGCGGGTCTGGAGCACCATCGCGTACGCCCGATTACCGTCGGCGTCCTCAGTAATCCCCGAGAGCCGGCCGGGGATCTGCCGAAGGAAGTCCTCGCGGGTCGAAAACAGACCGAGTCCAAGACCGTAACTCGCGGGCATGCCGAGGACGCTTGCGTCCCCGACAACAATATCGGCACCGACGGACGCCGGTTCCTCAATGACCGACAGGGCGATCGGGTCGGTCCCCAGACAAAACAGGGCGTCGTGGTCGTCGGCGATGTCGCCGATGTCCGACAGATTCTCCTCAAGCGTTCCTCGGATTGTCGGCGAGGTCGCGTAGATCATCGAGACGTCCTCACCGGCAGCCGCCGCGAGCGCATCAAGGTCGGCGTTGCCATCCTCGTAGGCAAACTCTTCGATGGTCAGGTCGGCCCCATCGGCATAGTTCTCAAGGACTGACCGATGGCGATCGTCCGTCAACTCGGGGATAAGGATGCGGTCGCCACTGACGCTACGAACACGCGAGGAAAGTGTCGCCGCCTCGCCGAGGGCGGTCGCCGCATCGTAGATCGAACAGTTAACGATCTCAAGGCCGGTGAGCTCGGAGAGAATTGACTGGTATTCAAACAGTACCTGCAGAAAGCCCTGGGAGGCCTCGGCCTGGTACTGGGTGTAGCTGGTCAGAAACTCCGATCGCCCCGAAAGGTGATCGACCAGCGACGGGACATAATGATCATAGTGGCCCCGACCGAGGAACTCGACGAGATCGTCGTTCTGCGCGAGCATGTCGCCGACATCGGCCTTCGTCTCCCGCTCGGTGTGGGCATCGATGTCGAAGCTCCCATCGTAGGTCAACTCCTCGGGAAACGCGAACAACTCCTCGACATCGTCGACGCCAATGGCGTCGAGCATCTCCGCCGTCGCCTCGGGGTCGTGCGGTGCGTATGGTGTACCGTGGGCAGTGTGGTGCTGGCTCATAGGTTACTCACTGATGAGTATACGTGTCATTAAAACTAATGCCGGCGGTCAGACGTGCGGATATCGTTTGACAGCCGGCACGCGGGGTGTCATTCGAGCAGTTCCGCTTCGTATGCGTCGATGTCGTAGAGGTTATCGAGTTCGTCAGGATCGGCCATCTCGACTTTGACCAGCCAGCCGTCGCCGTAGGGGTCCTCGTTGGTCAACTCGGGGTTGTCGTGAAGCGCCTCGTTGACCTCGATGACCTCACCGGAAACCGGCGCGTAGACATCGCTGACGGCCTTGATCGACTCGACAACGGCGAAGGCGTCACCCTGGGTCAGCTCGTCGCCGACAGCGGGCAACTCGAAGAAGACCAGATCGCCGAGTTCGTCCTGCGCGTAGTCGGCCAGGCCGATCGTAGCGGTTCCATCTTCGGGGCGGGCCCATTCGTGATCTTCGGTGTAATACAGGTCGTCGTGGGTTTCGTAGCTCATTGTTATGCGAGGAAGCGGTGGGATTCGATTGTCGCGCTTTTCGGGGCGTCGCGGATCATGATGTTGACGTCGGTCCCGGGTTCGGCGTAGTCGGTATCGACGTAGCCGAGTCCGATCGCCTCACCGATCGTCGGGGCCATCGTACCGCTGGTGACCGTGCCGATCTCGTCACCGTCGGGAGACTCGATCGGATACCCGTGTCGTGGAACACCGCGGTCGTTCAGTTTAAGTCCGACGAATTCCTTGTCGACTCCCTCCTCCTGCTGTTGCTGGAGCACGTCGCGGCCGACAAACTCGTGATCAAGGTCGACCGCGAAGCCGATCTTCGCCTCGTAAGGCGTTGCCGGCGTTTCCTCGGGGTCGAAGTCCTGACCCGAGAGCAACAGCCCGTACTCCATGCGGAGGGTATCCCGGGCGCCCAGTCCACAGGGCTGGACGTCGTCAAAGGCGTTCCAGAGCGTCTCGGCCTCAGCAACCGGCCCGGCGATCTCGAAGCCATCCTCGCCGGTATATCCGGTGCGGGCAACCCACATTTCGACGCCGTCGATCGTTGCGTAGGTGCCGGAGTACCGGCCGACATCAAGCACGTCCTCGTCGGTGGCGGCATCGACCTGCTCGGGCGCGTTCGGTCCCTGGACGGCGACCATGGCGTAGTCCTCGGTCTCGATCTCGATATCGGCGTCGAGCCCCCACTCGTCGCGGTGGGCACGCCACCGATCGGCCATCATCTCGTCGTTACCGACGTTCGGGACGGCCAGGTACTGCTCGGTGCCGTCGGCATCGGGCTGGCGGTACACAATGGTGTCCTCAATCAGGTTGCCCTCCTCGTTGAGCATCCCGTTGTACCGGCCCTCACCGATCTCCATGCTGTGAACTTTGTTCGTGAGCAGCCGACCGTTCAATTCGGCCGCGTCCGGACCGGTAATACGTACCTGTCCCATATGCGAGACATCGAAGATGCCGACATCCTCTCGGACGGCCTGGTGTTCGGTGCGGATGCCGTCAAACTCAACGGGCATATCCCACCCACCGAAGCCGGTGAAGGAGGCGCCGTTATCCTCGTGGACCGCATAAAGCGGCGGTCGTGTAAGCGACATGCAACGGCGAGTCAAAGCGAACAGTCTTAATAGTTCCCTATTCCGGAGATATGTGGCCGAACCGGTGCGAACGACTTGGGTGACCAGCGCAAGCGAGCCACCCGATACCCAAAAGCGATCACAGCGGTCACGTTGAATCCGACGACTCGAAGCATCTATGCGACGGCCAGTTTGAGTGGTGGTATGGATGGGGTGCGGGCGGTCGTCGAGCGGCTATCCGAGCGCGGCGAGCGCGTCGGTATCTTTGTTGATGGACCGAACGTCCTCCGCGAGGAGTTCACCGTCGACCTAAACGACCTCAGGACGGCCGCAGCTGACCGTGGAACGCTGGCCATCTCGCGGCTCTACCTGGACGAACAGGCGCCGACCAGCCTGATCCAGGCCGGCGAGGCGCGCGGGTTTGAGGTTGTTATCACAAGCGGCGACGTGGATGTCCGTCTTGCCGTCGACGCCACCGCTGCACTCGTCGAAGAGGATATTGATACGTTATGCATTGCCTCACGCGACACCGATTTCAAGCCGGTCCTCGAGGCGGCCCGCAAGCGCGGGATCAGGACATGTGTGTTGCTCCCGGGCGAGCACGGCCGCTCGGACGCACTGGTCAACGCCGCCGATGAGGCGATTGTACTCCAAGCCCGCGAGTAGCACAGCGACATGACAAGCGGTCGCCTTTAGTCCACGAAGACGCCACAATCGGATAATGACCGACCTGGGAACACCGGTCCTCGACAACCACCTGCACCTCAATGCTGCCGAGGGACAGGGGTTAGCGGCCGTCGAGACCTTCGCGGACGCCGGCGGGACTCACCTAATTATCATCAATCGACCGTCGTGGCAGTACGGGAGCCTACCGGAGACGCCAGCAGACTTTCGACAGGGCTTTGATGCAACCATCGAGGTCGCCAACGACGCCACGGATCGACTGCCGGGCCGGGCCTGGGCGGTCCTCGGCGTACACCCAACGTTGATCTCACGACTCGTCGAAGCGGGGCAATCACCGGAGGCCGCTGCCGAGTTGATGACAGCCGGGATCGATATCGCCGCCGAGTACGTCGCCGACGGCGCAGCGCTGGGCCTCAAATCCGGCCGGCCCCACTACGAGGTATCCGACGCCGTCTGGGCGGCCTCGAACCAGGTCATGCGTCACGCCTTCCAGCGAGGGGCCGAACTCGGGTGTGCGGTGCAGCTCCACGCCGAGGCCGGCAACGAGTTCCGCGAGGTGGGCGACTGGGCGGAGGCTGCCGGACTCCCCCGCGAGCGCGTCGTCAAGCACTACGCCGACGGCCCGGTTGAGGGCATTACCCCGAGCGTGACCGCTGACAAGGAGGCGCTACGGGCGGCCGCCGAGCGCGACACCCCGTTTCTCATGGAAACCGACTTTCTCGACGATCCCGATCGACCGGGGGCAGTCCTCGGACCGAAGACGGTCCCACGGCGCGTCCGATGGCTCCTTGAGGCAGGCTACGAGGCGGCCGTCAAGCGGGCGCACGTCGAGACACCGGCAGCCGTCTACGGGATCGACACGACAGCCTAGAAGTTCCCGAGATGAGACTGTTCGGCCGCCGCACGCAGGTCCGCACACGTTGACCACGACTCACGGGCAATCGGCGGACACGTGCCGTGCTTGGCGTAGTACGAGGCGAGAAAGGACCGGGTCTGTGGATCACTCGGATAGCCGCTGCCGATGGGGCCATACTCATCCGCGAGGGCCTCGATATGGGCGTCTCGACGGACCTTCGCGACAATCGAGGCGGCGGCGACAGTTTGGTGGGACGCCTCGGCGCTATGGCGTCCGGTCACGGTGACGGAGCGGTCACAGACTGTCTCGACGCGACGGGCAAACCGATCAGCATCCGGATCGCCGGCGTCAACCACCACCGGTACTTCCTCAACATCCGCCGGCAGGGCATCGACGAGTGCCCGCGCGTGAGCCTGCACGGTCAGGGTGTTCATGTCGGTGTCAGAAGCGTCAATTCGGGCAACGGGTACCTCCGCAACGCCGAGGGTCACCGCCGGGTCCGATCGGAGGGTTGCCGCGAGGTCACTTCGCTTCGTCGGAGTCAGTTGTTTTGAGTCCGCAACCGCGTCCGGCAGCACCTTCGGATCCGGAGTGACAACAGCAGCGGCGAACATCGATCCCAGTACGGGTCCCTTCCCGGCCTCGTCACATCCGGCGCGCATGCTCGCACTGTTAGGCCACCGGCCGAAACGGCTTCGATCCAGGCGAGCCGCTGTGATCAGTCGTCAGCGACCGAAGCGCGATCTTCACGTTCGTCGAATTCGAGTGGGTCTTCCTCGGGTGATTCTTCCTCGGTTCGGAGTCGGTCAATCGGGATGTGACACATGGTGTAATCCCTCACCTATGCTATGTTTTGACATACTTAACTGTTGTGCGCACGGAAGAAGGCCGGCTGTTCGAAGGCCTCGTCTTCGCCTTCGACCGCTAGCACGTCCAGTGCCGTTACTGTCGCACCGGTTTCGAGGAGACCGGCAAGGCTGGGGTCGGTGCGGTCGTTGTCCCCGCTGACCAACTCCTTGACGTAGAGGCCGCCTTCGGTGTGAAACTGGAGGGTGGCCTGTGTTGGACTCTCAAGTTCGCCATCGGCCGCATAGACCGTGCGGGTTCGGGTGCGACCGGCTCGACGGTGATCGACTCGTTCGGGGGTGTACTGTTCGATTGTCGCCCCATCGAGTGTCGCGAGCGCGTCCGCAAGCGCCGTCTCCGTGACGGGGTCATCAAACGTCACCATCGCCCGATAGGTCTTACTCGCATCGAGGCGTTTGACCCGCTCGACCATCTCGTGGGTCGCTAGCCGTAGTCCATCGACGGCAACGCCGTCAGCCTCTTCGTTGATCTGGGCTTCAAGCGCCTCGACGTCGGGCGTGCGGACGTGCGGATCGTCGACCTCAAGGACAAATGGTCGGCCGGTGCCGAGCATCCGCGCGTCGACATCCTCGCGTCCAGCCCCATGGAAGGTGGCATCGGCACCGTCCATGGCCGCTATCACGGCCGGGGCGATCTCCTCTTCGACACTTGTCGCATAGAGATAGCCCTCCCCATCGCAGTGCTCGCAGGGCTGAGTCTCATCATCAACGGTGACGACGCCGCTGCCGTTGCACTCCCGGCAGGGCCACTCCGTCTGTGGAATGTCACGTTCGAGCTTGCGGTAGCGGCCGTAGACGAACGCGGAGTTGACCTGGAGGTCGATGGTCTCCGAGTCAAGTTCAATCACCGCGAGAACATCCGGACGCTCGAAGTCGACCGAGATATCCAGTCGGTCGGCGACGCGCTTGCCGACCTCGCGGTTGAAGTCGGATTTGAACGATTCGCCAGCGTCTGGGTCTAATCCGGCATCCTCGCGAAGCAGGCGGTCGTTCTCCTCAATGAGCGGAGGCACACGCGTCCCAACCTGAAACGTCTCGAACTCGTACGCCGAGACAACATTAACGATCTGTTCGGCCCACCGATCGGCCATTGTGGCGTGGCCCTCGCACACCCAACAGGAGTCCGGTGACTCATAGGGCTCGTCGTCATCGAGTGCAAGTGTCACGCGAAGCGCGCGTCCTCGTTCCGCGTTCGAGAGCCCAAAACTCCGGTCCGCGAAGGGCCGGCCCAGACAGGCGTCACAGACCGGGCCGGTCGCCACGAGTTGGCGGGCCGCCGCGAGTAGGTCCATACATCCGCTGGGAGCCCGTCGTGGGAGAGGATTTCGAAGCGAACCGTAACACATCCCCTTCCGGGAGACCCAATACGTGTATGAACTACCTGCTGTGGGCGGTCCTTGCGATGAGCGCGTACGCGATGGTCGCACCGCTGACAAAGCTCGCTCTCGATGGGATTCCAACCCCAGTCGTCGTCCTAATTACGAACGCCGTATTGATCATCGCCGCGGTTGGCGTCGTGCTGGTGGCACGCGAACCGGTTGGGGCCTATCTGACTCACGCCCGGGCGCCGTATATGTACGCCGCCGGTCTGTTTTTGACAATCGGGATTATGTCGTATTATCAGGCGTTGTCGCTCGGACCGGTCAGCATCGTTGTGCCGATTTTCGGACTCTTCATCGTCGTCTCATCCGTCATTGGCGTCTTCGCTCTTGATGAGGCACTGACCCTCCGCAAGGGTCTCGGCGTCATCCTCGCCATCGCCGCAATCATCCTCACATCACTCGACTAGAGGTACATGAGTGGAAGCATGACGAGCGTGCCGAACAAGAGTCCACCAACCAACAACGGCACCCCGTCACGGGGCAGGTCACGTCCGGTCTCAAGCGCCTCAGGAATGAATTCCGTGAGCACCAAATAAACCATCGCACCGGCGGCAAAGCCAAAGCCGTAGGGGAGCATCGTCTGCGCCAGTCGGACGAACATGAAGGCGATGACGGCACCGATCGGCTGGGGAAGACTCGAAAAGACCGCCCACCAGACCATCTTCCACTCGGAGACCCCCAGCGAGCGAAGCGGGATCGAAATGGCCGTTCCTTCCGGGATGTTGTGGATCGAAATAGCGACCGTCATAAAAATCGCGAGCACCGGCACCGACATCCCGAGGATCGAAATCCCACCCTCAAACCCGAGTTCCGCAAAGGAGACACCAACAGCGACCCCTTCGGGGAAGCTGTGGACAGTGAGAATGCCAAGGATAAGCAACAGTTTGCTGAAGTCCGCCCGCTCGTAGCTTCGCGGATCGATATCAGCATCAACGAGCACCTCGTGGGCGACGATCACCAGCACGACGCCGACAAGTGCGCCGAGGCCGACCTCAACGGCCGTTCCCGCGGCGAGCCCCTCCCTGAGGAGCCCGAAGCCAGAGGCCGAGAGCATGATCCCGGAGGAAAAGCCCCAGAGAGCGACGTTGCCACGGGCGTCGATCGAATTGAGAAAAAAGAACGGTAGCGCACCAAGACCGGTCGCCAGCGCCGTGAGCAAGCCGGCGACAAACACAAACCCGAGGCCGCCGAGTGACACCATTGCCATCGGGTACCACGAACACGTACAAATGATCGTCGGACCACCGACATCGGCCCACCAGTAACGCGTCGGTTCGCCGATGACTCTGTTAGCGGCACAAACCTTTATAAGACTTAAATACGACTTTAAAACTGCGACATGACTGATCCCAAGGAAACTATCAATATCGAAAACGTCGTTGCGTCGACGGGAATCGGGCAGGAACTCGACCTCCAGAGCGTGGCGATGGATCTTAAGGGTGCGGACTACGATCCGGAGCAGTTTCCCGGGCTCGTCTACCGCACGCAGGATCCAAAGTCCGCGGCACTGATCTTTCGGTCGGGCAAGATCGTCTGTACGGGGGCAAAGAGTACGGACGATGTTCATGAGAGCCTCCAGATCGTCTTCGACAAACTCCGCGAGTTGAAAATCGACGTCAATGAGGATCCCGAGATCGTCGTCCAGAACATCGTCACCTCGGCGGACCTCGGGCGGAATCTCAATCTCAACGCGATCGCCATCGGCCTCGGTCTCGAGAACATCGAGTACGAACCCGAGCAGTTCCCAGGGCTCGTCTACCGGCTTGATGAACCGGAGGTTGTTGCCCTCCTATTTGGCTCCGGGAAACTCGTGATCACCGGTGGCAAAAAGCCTGAAGACGCCGAACACGCCGTCGACGAGATCGTCGCCCGCCTCGAAGAGCTTGGACTGCTCGACTGACGGCGTGGTCACTCGACGAGTCGCTCGATTTCGGTGACGAGGATGTCGCTGGCACCGGCGGCTTTGAGATTGGTGATGACCTCAAAGACATCGCGTTCGTCAACGACAACGTGAACGGCGAGTTTGCCGTCCTCATCGTCGGCGATATCCATGATGGTCGGACCGCCAAGTCCGGGAATGACGTCGCGGACCTCCTCAAGCCGATCGCGTGGCACGTTCATCATCAGATAACGTTTGCCCTCCGCCGCCAGCACCGACTCAAGTGCTGTCTGAATCTGCTTCAGTTTCGGATCCTCAAGAACATCCTCCCGAGCAAACAGCCGAACGGAACTCTGGAGCACCTCGTCGATGATGGCCAGCCGGTTGACCTGGAGGGTCGTCCCCGTTGAGGTGATATCAACGATTGCGTCGGCCATCCCGGCATGTGGTGTCAGTTCGGTTGCCCCGGTCACCTCAACGATCTCGGCGTCAATCTCCGCCTCGTCGAGATACTGACGGGTAATCCGGGGGAACTCCGTTGCGATAGTATGCCCAGCAACGTCCTCCGGCGCAGTGATACCGCCGTCCTCCGGAGCGGCCAATACGAGCCGGCACTGACCAAACCCGAGATCAAGCAGTTCGCTGGTTGATGTCGTCCCTGCCTCAACCAACTGATCGTGCCCGGTGATGCCGGCGTCGGCCGCACCGTCGGCCACGTATTCGGGAATGTCCGCCGCGCGGGCGAACAGGATCGTTACCTCGGGATCGACAGTCTCGGCGTACAGCCGGCGGTCGGCGCCATCGACGACATGGAGCCCGGCCCGCTTGAGCAGGTCCATCGTGGGGTCGTGGAGCCGCCCCTTGTTCGGTACGGCGATCCGCATACGCTGATTTGCCTACCGGGGGTCAACTGTCTTTCCGTTCGCAGGTGTGGATCAGCCGAAAAGTCAGGCATCAAGCGCCTGACGGAGCGCATCGGGTGCGGACGCAAGAGCTTCATCCAGGGCATCGGTGTCGGGACCACCACCCTGGGCGAAGTTCGGCGGGCCACCGCCGCCGCCACCGACCATCCGAGCGAGTCGCTCAACGACCGCGCCAGCGTCAACACCCGCATCTTCCGGCGTTGCGACTACAAACTGGGCACCGTCGACACCACTCCCGAGAACAGCCACCTCACCCTCCTCAACGATGGCATTGGCCGTCGCACGGAGTTCATCGACATCGGCATCAATCCGACGAATGACGGCGGTCGTCGCACCAAGATCAACCCGTTCGCCGGCCTCGTCGCCTCCGGCACGGGCCGCCGCGAGTTCCTCTTGAAGCTCTTCGATGCGCTTGCCGCGATCCTTCCACTCCTCGAAGAACCGCGCTGCCGTGTCGGGAACGGCCTCCGGCGCGACATCAAAGACATCGGCCGCCGCATAGAGCGCATCCTCGGCGGCCTGGGTGGCCTTGATGGCCGCTGGACCGACCGAGAACGTCAACCGCTCGACGCCATCCTGAATGCGCTCGGTCGAACGGATCTTGATCGCCCCGATCTCGCCCGTGTGGGCGACGTGCGTGCCACCGCAGGCCTGCACATCGTCCGCAACGGTGACAATCCGGATCTGCTCGCCGGCCGGGATGCCACCCTGGTAGAGATCAAAGCCGTACTGCTCTTCGGCCTCGTTACGGTCGAGCCACGTCGCATCGGTCGCGATATTCTCGCGGACGAGTTCGTTGGCCTGCCGTTCGATCTCCTTGATCTGCTCGCGGTCGATTCGACGGTAGTGTGTGATGTCGATGCGCGACCGGTCGGTCCCCTTCTGTGCCCCCGCCTGTCGAACGTGATCACCGAGGACCTGCCGGGCGCTGTGAATGACGATGTGCGTGGCCGTGTGGTTCCGCATGAGCTGGCGCCGACGGTCGGCATCGATACTGCCGGTGACCATGTCGCCCTCCTGTGGCGCCGTCTCGACGCGGTGACGAACGACGTCGTCCTCAAGTTGCACGTCGTGGACGGAGATTGTCCGATCTTCCGTCGAGAGCGTCCCGTGATCGGCCGGTTGTCCGCCGCCCTCGGGGTAGAACATGGTCTGATCAAGGATCACATCGTAGGTGTCCGCGTCGTGCTCAATGACATCAAGTACGACCGCCTCAAACTCCGTACCGTAGGGGTCCTCGTAGTACAGTCGATCGGTTGGGGGCAGGTCGGCGATGCGCTCGGCGAGCGTCGACTCCGAGGATGCTGCGGTTGTCTCCTCGGACTCCTCGGGCTGGTCGTGTCGAGCAGCGACAAGCCCGTAAAAGTCATCCGGAACCGCGACCGGAACATCGTATTCCGCGGCGATTGCCTCGACGGTATCGGGCTGGATCCCGTGTGAGTCATACAGCTCGATCAGTTCATCGGTGGGAATTGGCTCGCCCCGGTCGGCGTACTCCTGTGCGAGATCCTCGACACGACGCCGACCACGGGTGAGCGTCTCACGATACTTTTCGAGTTCCGTGCGGACGATGTCACGGATGGTATCGCGGTTGTCATAGCCGAGTCGGTCCGCCTGCATGTCCACGAGTTCGTCAAGCGGCGCGTCAACACCGACATCGTCAACGAGGCGTTTGGTCCGCCGAAGGACCATCCGCGCCAGATACCCGGTGCCGACATTCGAAGGGACAATTCCGTCACCGAGCATGTACGCCAGCGTTCGGCAGTGATCGGCGATGGCATAGATGGTCTCAAGCGGCTCAAGCAGTGATCGCATCCGCTCGACATCCACTCCAATGGCGTCGGCAATGTCTCCCCGAGCCGCTTCGACATCCTCGACATCATCAATATCGAGATTGCCGGCGCGACGAGCAGCCGCCTGGACGATTGTCTCCTCCTCGTCGGTGTATTCGAGGCCGGCGTTGTCCTTGAGGAACGCGATCGTCTCGGGGTAGATCGCCTCATACACCGTCGGCGTCCCCTGGGACATCCACGTCCAACGCTCAAGGCCGTAGCCCGTGTCCACCACGTAGGTGTCCATGTAGGAGTAGCGGTTGCCGTCCTTGAGTTTGAACTCGCCCTCAGGGTCCTGCTCCATGGACATGAACACGAGCGTTGCCAGCTCAAGACCGCGGTAGATCACCTCAATCGCCGGGCCAGCGTTGCCGCCGCCGACCCATGGATCCTCGATGTAGACGACCTCCTCAAGATCCGCCCCCATCTCCGCCAGCAGTTCGTCACAGAGTTCAACGGTGCGATCCTTCCAGTAGACCTCGCCCTCGTAGGCGTAAGTGTCGCCCACCTCCTCGCGGGCGTTAAAGGCGTGATGGGCCATCATCTCGAAGGCCATCGTATGCCGTCCGGTCTTGCCGACGTTGTCGATATCCTGCATCCGGATACAGGGCTGGGAGATGGTCAGCGGATTGGCCGGTGGGGGCGTCTCGCCACTGGTGACCAGCGGCTGGAAGTCATAGATCGACGCCTGGGTCAATAGCACATCGTCGCGCCAGCGGTTGGCGGCAACCGGATACGGCTCGATCCGCTCGTGGCCGCGTTCCTCGAAAAAGGAGAGGAACGCCTCGCGCATCTCTGAGAGGCTATAGGCCTCCTCAAAGCCCGCATTGTCGATAAACTGGTAGGACTCACAGGGCGGTTCACCACACAGTTCGCGGTCGGCGTCACGCGTCCAGAAGTGATCGCCACACTTCGGACACTGCTTGCGGTGAAAGCCGTGTTCCTCGAAGTAGTCGAGACGATATTCCTCCTCGAGAGAACTCATTGGGAATAGGTGTCCGCGGAATCGATAAAACAGTTCCGGGACCGCCGCTCGGTCGGGTTAAGACCGGTCGTAGGTGCTCGTATACCGCGCGAGAGCCATCGCCGCGGCGGGGAGGAACAGGAACGCCGTCAGCAGTGCAAAGCCCATCGCAAGCGCAACGGCAACACCGAAGTTCGCGAGCACGGGGAACTTCGAGATGGCGAGCACGCCGAACCCAAAGAGGGTCGTCATCCCTGAGCCGACAACCGGTCGGGACTTCATGACCATCGCCGTCTGGATCGCCTCCGCTGGGGTGGCACCGCGGGCGTATAGTTCCTCTTTGTACCGCTCGTGGACGTGAATGCCGTAGGTGATACCTGCCCCGAGGGCGATCGACCCCGTGGCGACAGTCAAGGGGTTCCACGGGATGTTAAAGAGGTACATTGTCCCGGAGATCAGCATCACCGCGCTGACAGCCACGGTAACGATCAACAACACGGATTCTCGGATCGACCGCAGCGCGATCGCCAGGAACAACAGCGCCATGCTGAAGCTAAGGATCGTCATCGGATCCCGTCCGGAGGTGACGTTCTCGATGACGTTTCGGTTAATGACGGGCTTGCCGGTGATCGAGGTGCGCTCAGTCGAGAACTGGAAGTTGGACTCGGCGGCCACGTCGTTGATGAGATATCGAACCTCCTTGCCCTCGATATCCTCAACGTACAGCTGGATCATGAGCTTGTTCGGGGTCGCAAACCGGTCGCTCATCGGCATGACGTTCGACTGCGGGGGTTCCATGAACCGCGTCTCCGTCGACTCCATGGCCTCGAGCGTCCGTGTCAGCTCCGAGCGACTTTCAGGGATCGAACCGCGTTGCATCCGGACGGCTGTCGCCGGACTGAACGCGGCATTGACGTCGTCGTGTTCCTCAATGGCCGTTTCAAACTCCGAGACGCGCTGGAAGGTCTCCGGCGAGTAGGTATCAACCCCTTCAACGACCACGTACATGACATTCGGACTCTCAGCGACATCCTCGAGATCCTCAAGATCCTCGCGTTCCTGGATGTCCGGCCAGTAATCAAGCATCTCCTGGGTTGTCGGGACATCGGTGTAGACAGCCGCGCCGCCACCGATGGCGGCAACCATGAGCAAGAGGACCAACAGCGGCGCCGAGGTGATCCCCGTTGCAATCGCACCGACGGTTCGCTCGAACAGGGGATCTTCCTCTTCCTCGTCTGGATCGCGCTCGGCAGCCGCCCGCTCAAACTCCTCGTTGTCAAAGTGCACGAGTAGGGCAACCAGGAGTGTCAACGAGAGCATCGTTGCCGCAATCACGCCAAAGGCAGCGGTCGCTCCGAGCTGGCGTGTCGGCGGGACATTCGAGACGAGCAACGCGCCGAGCCCGATCGAGGTGGTCGCCATCGCCAGCAGGAGAGTATTGCCCGTCGTTCGGGCCGCATCGCCGGCGGCATCAACCGGTGCCTTGCCAGCGCGTCGCTCCTCGACATAACGGGTGTGCAACTGGAGACTAAAGTCGATCCCCAGCCCCAGGGCGATCGGGAGTACCCCGAGCATGATGGCGTTGAACTGGAAGCCGACCACCCCCATCATGCCCATCATGTAGATCAGCGCGACCATGGCGGTTCCAACCGGCAGAAATACCTTCCAGGTCCGCTCAAGACGGCCGCGCATCACCAAGAAGACGACCGTGAAGATGATCGCGAAGGCGATGGCGAACAGCGTGATCATCTCGGGGAGCATCAGCCCGAAGGCGGCCGTCTCGAAGACCGGTGAGCCGGTGACGGTGAGCTCAACGTGTGGTGGCACCCACGTCGAGTCGGTCTCATCGCGGATTGTCTCGGTCGCGACACCGCCTTCATTGCCCGGCAAGAAGCCGAAGTACTGATCCTCGGAGGCGGGAACATCGATCTCGCCGTAGGTGGCGATAATCAGTGTGGTCCGCGAGTCAGGCTGGAGATTTGTGACCAACTGCTCGGCGTCGCTGGCGCCTGCGACTCCGAGAGACTCGGAGCCCCCAGAGTGTTCGAACCGATCAATTGCCCGCTCGACACCCTGTTGGGTCTCCGGGAGTTCCCCGCCGTTGCCGGCTCTGACCACGTCCGCCAGGCTCATCACCGAGGTAAACTCGTCGGCATCGGTGTACTGCTGGTCAAGCCGGTCGATGGCCTTGATCGTCGATGGGTCGTGAAGATGTTCGGTCTCAGCCATCACGAAGACCGCGTTGCCGGCGTCGAACTCCTCGTCAGACTGGATCTCTTGCCAGTTCTGGTTGGTCTGTGAGGTATCCTCGATGTACAGCTCCATGCCCAGACTCATCTGGACATTAAGGGCCGCGATCCCACCGGAGACGATAATAAGCGCAATAACTACTGCAAAGACGATCCGGCGGTGTTCGGCGGAGAACCGCCCGACGCGTTCGAGTGTATCGCGAATGGGAATGCGCTGATCAGACATGGATTATTTGAACTGACGATAGTTGCGCAGCTGCTCGGAGGGACTCACACGCCGATCCGTGAGACGTCGAATCACGATCCGCCGTCACGCAGGCGCATTCCGAGGAGACCCACACCACCGAGGGCGGTCAGTCCGATCATCCCGGGCAGGAGCCATCCGAGAATACCACCGCCAGCGCTCTCGGTGACCTCAACAGGGATTTTGTAGGTGTCAGTGATATAGGACCGGCCCTCGTCGTCCTCGTACCGAACGTCGATATCGGCAGCATACACCTTCTCGACGGCCTGCTTCGTGGCCGACATCTCGAAGGTCATCGTCGTCGACTCGCCGGCGTCGAGTTCACTGATGAAGCCCTCGTCGTCCTCGCTGTCGATCGGGTTGCTCGCTGAGAGCTTGGCCTCAACGTTGCTGACTGGATACTCAAGATTGTTGGTGACGCGCACCTCGACTAACCGTGAACTCCCGGACTCGAGCTGGGCATCGACGGCCTCAACGATGAAGTCGTCCTTGCTGGGGCCAACCTCCAGCCCAAGCGTCGGGTCCTCGTCGGTCTGTCGGATACCGTCGGGATCGGTATACTCGACGTTGGCGTCAACCTGGTAGGTCCGGACGGCGGCGTCGTTCGGAGTGTTCACCCGGTAGCTGACAGAGGCGGTTTCACCGGGTGCCAGCCGGTCGAGTCGGGAAACGTCGTTGGCACTCTCACCGAATTCAAGACCGACCCCTTTCGGTGTGAGTTCAACGGCAACGTCGCGGGCGACCTCCGAGCCGGTGTTGGTGACCTCGGCGTGGAAGGTACCGACCTCACCGATACGGACAGCGTCGTCGGCAACGGTGTTCAGCGTGAACTGCGCGTCGTCACTGACCTCAGCGGTGACGGTCTCAGTCTCCGTTCTTGTAAGTTCGTTCTCTACCTCGCCGCGCGTGAAGTACGACGCGGTATAGGTGTACTCCATCGTCACATCAAGATCATAGTTGCCCGGGTCCGCCTCTTTGGGAACAGTAATCTCAATCGGGACATCAACCGGTTGATCCTCGCGAACCGTGCCGATTGAATGCCTCTGGGTCTCAATCGTGAACGGAGCGTCGTCGGGGGCTTCGACCTCAACAACAACGTTCCGTGCGTTTGTTACACGGTCCCGTGACTGCAGGGTCCCATAATTCATTTTCGCATCATTAGCAACCTGGATAGTCAGTGTCTCAACCGAGCCAGGATCAATCGTCGGATCTCCCACATAGGCGTCGAGATCGGGATCGCCACTGACGGCAGCAGCATTAGCACCGCCAATGAACAACGCGGATACAAACACTACGAGGAGCGCAACGGCAGCCCCGACACCAACAAGACGG
>Ga0207714_1000542_pt1 | contig 25682 bp, 19 predicted proteins | sample PonA232FremontCA_2_FD_187270 | JGI IMG/M metagenome (GOLD analysis project Ga0207714, IMG submission 187270) | Marine sediment microbial community from Fremont, CA, USA - Pond A23 Sediment 2 (SPAdes) | ecosystem: Environmental > Aquatic > Marine > Unclassified | place: USA: Fremont, California...
GGCCGTCCCCCGCCGATAGCGACGATAGCGGCGGCCTGTTGCGGAACTTGGTCTATCGCCACATCCTCGCCTCGCCGCTAGCGCCGGCGGTGAGCCGCAGCACCGCGAGCCTGCACCTCGAGGGGCCTGAGGTCGCCGCCGCCCTTGAGGGCCGCGCCGGCAGCACCTGGCGGGCCGCCGGCGGCAGCGGCGTTCGGGTTAGCGCCGCTCAGCCCATTCGCGGCGCCGACGGCACGGTCCGCGCCGCCGTGGTCACCGAGCGCACCGGCGAGGGCGTGCTGTTGCTCACGGAAAGCGCCATGGGCCCGGTCCTCGGCAGCGTCCTGGGCGCCGTAGCCATCGCCCTGGGCGCCCTCGTGACCTATGCCGCCCGCCTGTCCAACCGCATCCGCCGCCTGCGTGACGCCGCCGCGGCCGCGGTGGACGACAGCGGCACCGTTACCACGGCCCTGCCGCAGCGCGAGCACCGCGATGAGCTGGGCGATCTGGCACGCGGCTTTCAAACCACCCTGACCCGCATCGACGACTACACCCGCTATCTGCGCAGCCTCACCAGCAAGCTCTCCCACGAGCTGCGCACCCCGCTGACCATGGTGACCTCGTCGCTCGAGAACCTCACCGAGCGCCCGTTGGACGAACAGAGCCAACGCTACGCTAGCCGCGCCCAGGACGGCGCCAAGCGCCTGGACCGCATCCTGCGCGCGATGAGCGAGGCCACCCGTGTCGAGCAGAGCCTGCAGGGCGAGGCCTTCGAGTCGTTCGAGCTCACGCAGGTCCTAACCCCGCTCATGACCGCCTATCGGTATATAAACCCGGATCAGCGCATCGCATGGACGCCCGACGGGCAGGCCCACCCGGTGCACGGATCGCCCGAGCTCATCGGTCAGCTGGTGGACAAGCTCCTGGACAACGCGGTCGGCTTTACGCCGAGCGGCGGCTCGATCGATGTCCGCCTGCGGCGCGAGGACGGCTGGACCGCGCTCCGGGTCGCCAATGACGGCCCAGGCCTGCCGGAGCACATGCAGGGCAACCTCTTCGACTCCCTGGTCTCGGTGCGCCAGGGCAGCGCGAGCGAGGAGCGCCCACACCTGGGCCTGGGGCTGTACATCGTGCGCGTCATCGCCGAGGTCCATGGCGGCCGCGTTACGGCCGCCAATCGCACGGACGGCGACGGGGCCGTCTTCACGCTCCATCTCCCCCTCGACGACAAGGCTCTCACCGGGAACTGACTCAACGCCCGAGGTTCTCGCGCATGGCGGCGAGCCAGTCCGTCGCCGGCGCCGACTCGGCGGCCGGCGCCGTCGCCCCCGGGCGGCGGTCGATGCGGCGCAACGAGCCGTCCACGGTGATCTCGTCGACGAAGCGCGAGCACTCCGCCCGGGTAGTCCCCTCGCCCGTGCCCTGATCGATGCGGTCCGCGTGGTGCAGGGTCAAACGGCTCGCCGCCCGAGTAAGAGCCACGTAGGCCAGCCGCCGCTCCTCGACGAGGTTGAGGACCTCCCCGTCGCGCTGCATGGGCATCAACCCCTCGCTGAAACCAAAGACATGGACCTCCGGCCATTCGAGGCCCTTGGCGCCGTGGACCGTGGATAGGGTCACCTTGGGCTCGTCGGATTCGGCCTCATCCGTGCCCGCCGCGATCACCTCCAGGGCCGCGTGCCAGCGCTCCGCCGCCGCCAGCTCGCTGCCGCGGCTGGCCACACGGCGATCCATGGCCGCCTGCACCGCTCGCAACCGCCCCCAGGCGGGCCGCATGGCCTGCTCTTCTGCCTCGGTGCCACCGCCCTCGGCCTTGGCGCGCCGGCGCGCCCTTGAGCGTAGCCACTCCGAGAACAGCGAGGTGGTCTGGCACCACTCGAAAAGGCCCTCGGGCCCGCGCTCCCCCAATCGGTCCAGCGCCCGCGAGAGATCGGCGACGCCCTGCGCGGCCCGCGCCGGCAATTGATCAGTCCGCGCCAGCGGATCGCCCGAGCCCGAGACCAGCCGCGATACCCCCTTGGCGCCGAGCCCGGGCACCATGTCCGCCAGGCGTGACAGCGCGCGAACGTCGCGCCGATTGGCGGCCAGTCGGCCGGCCGCCAGCATCACGCGCACATCGGCGTAGCCGAGCAGATCGGTGCCCGCCTTGATGCGGTAGGGTACACCGTGACGTAGCAACGCCCCTTCCAGAACGCGACTCAAGCGGTTCTTGCGATAAAGCACGGCCATATCGGCGGCACTGACCCCGCCGCGCAGCCGGTCGCGGAGCGCCTCGGCCACACCCTCGGCCATGGCATCGGCATCGCGGTACTCCGCCAGGCCCACCTCATCGGTGACGTTACTATCACGCACGGCGTACGGCGCCTTCGGCAGGCGGTCGGTATTGTGATGCACCAGCGACGAGCCGCCGCTGACGATGGCCGGGGTCGAGCGGTAATTGCGCTCCAGACGATAGACCGTGGCACCGAAGCCGTCGATAAAATCGCGCAGGTTCGAGGGCCGCGCGTGGCGCCACTCGTAGATCGCCTGATCGTCGTCACCGACCAGGATGACGGTATGGTCGGCGGGTGCGATCTGGCGCAGCAGGCGAAACTGCGCGCCGTCGGTATCCTGGGCCTCGTCGATGGTGACGTCCCGGAGGCGCGCGCGCAGCTGCGCCGCCACGTCCGGCTGGTCGCGCAGCAGCCGGATGGGCAGCTGGATGAGGTCGGCAAAATCCAGCACCCCCGCGGTGCGCTTCTCACGTTCGTAGCGCCGCAGCTTCTCCAGCAGGCGCGCACAGGCGACCGGACCAAAACCGGCCGCCTCGCCCAACGCGATGACCGCCTCAGCGTCGTCGGCGTCGGTGACATCCAAGCCTGCCGCCACAGCGGCCTCGTAGACGCGCAGCGCCTCCTGGCGGCGGTCGCGCTCGGCAAACGGGCCGGCCAGGAGGGCGTCCAGCATGCGGCCGGCATCATCGGCGTCCATGAGCGTCGCGTTGCGCGGCACCCCCAGTTCGCGACCGTGGCGGCGAATGAGCTCATAGCCGAAGCTGTGGAAGGTCCCGATCCAGGGGGTCGGGACGCCGGCGGGCAGACGCTCGGCCAGTCGCTCACGCATCTCCCCGGCCGCCTTATTGGTAAAGGTCAGCAGCACGACGGCCTCGCTAGCGAGGCCGTCCTCGGTCAGCCGCCGCGCGGCGCGCTCCGTGGTACAGCGCGTCTTACCGGAACCTGCGCCGGCCAGCACAGCGGCCGGACCATTGCCGTGGGCGACGACACGTGCCTGATCGGCATCGAGCATGCGGTAATGGCTCCTTGCGAGGCGATTGAGGGCGTAGGGGGATCGCGATTGTACCCTCGGCCTCGCCGCGGTGTAACGACGCTCGGACGCCCAGAGAACCCCGGATCGGCCAGAGGGCTGGCCTCCTACACCCGCCAGACGACCCCAGCGAACCGTCGTACGCGGTGCCTTAGCCACGATAGAGCCACCCCCATCGTCCCAGGGAAGCCCAACGGGCTCAGAGTGATCTCGATGGGAGGCCGTCACCGAGGGGTATTAGTATCGCCAGCCATCAATGGGTCAACGACGGAAGGGTCACTGGTATGACCTGGTTAGCTCCGCTGGTAGACATCCCTTCGGTGACCAACCCTCACAACCGTGACGACCAGAAGCTCATCGACCACTTCATAGATGATTCGGTACACACCCTGTCGAAGCCGGTAGCGCTCTTGACCCGACAGCTTTTCGCTACCGGCCGGGCGGGGATTGTCCTGAAGCGCCTCGATGCGCTCGAGAATACGGGCAACGTCTTTGTTGGGGATGGGCCGAAGATCCTTAGCCACCGGTTTCTTGAAGACGAGCTTATATCTTGCCATCAGCCCTCAAGTCATCCAGCAAGGCCTCATAGCTCATTGTTGGCTCGGAAACGCGTTCCTCAAATACGGCCAAATCCTCCTGGTCCTCGGCCAATACCGCGCGCACAGCGTCATTGACGATGTCTGAAACCGAGCGGTGCGTATGCGCGGCCTTCAGCCGCAGCGCCTCGTGTAACTGCGAATCGAAATAGACCGTCGAACGTTTCGATGGCTCGCTCATGGCATTCCCTCCATCGCATGGCGTTAGAACACTTTAGCATCATAACGTCCTAACGCCAGCGCGCCCCATCTCATAACAGCAACTCTTATTTTTGCCTTCGAGGTGGTCGCGTACCCCTGCCGAGGGCATCTGCGGCCACGGAAGGCCGCCGTCGAGCCGCCAGGGACGGTTGATGGCGTCCCTCGGCAGGGGGTAACGCGACCACACGCCCTCCTGGGGAGCACATCATTAGAATTGCTGACCTCACAGCGATCTACCCTGCCTTGCCGCGGATGCGCGGCCTCATGTCGGCATCCCGGCGTTGTAGTGATCTTGCCCTTTGCCAATCACTCGGCCCGGGCCGTAAGCTAGCTCGGTTCGGGCCGCCGCGCGAACCGTCTCGTCGGCGGTCCCATCAACCATTCCCCAGAACGAACAGGGCAGCTCATGCAACGGGTATGCGTCTACTGCGGTTCCAGCGAGGGCAACGAGGGCATCTTCCGGGACGCCGCCGCCGAGCTGGGCGAACGCCTGGCCGCCAGCGGCATCGGCATCGTCTACGGCGGCGCCAGCATTGGCCTCATGGGGGCACTCGCCGACGCCGCGCTGGCCCGGGGTGGCGAGGTTATCGGCGTCATCCCGGAGACGCTCATGCACGCCGAGGTTGGCCACCTGGGACTGAGTGAGCGCCACGTGGTGACCAGCATGCACGAGCGCAAGGCGCTCATGGCCTCGCTGGCGGATGGCTTCATCGCCATGCCCGGCGGCTTGGGCACGCTCGAGGAGCTCTTCGAGATGCTGACCTGGGGGCAGCTCGGCTTCCACGACAAGCCCATCGTGGCGCTTAACACGGCCGGCTACTACGACTCGCTGCTGGACTTCCTGGATCAGGCCGTTGGCAGCGGCTTTGTCCGTCCGGCCTATCGCGCCCTGCTCCAGGCCGCGGACACGCCCGGCGCGGCCGTCGGCCTGCTCCATCCCGACGCGGCGGCCCCCGCCTCATGAGCCGGCCCCGGGGCGATGCCGACTGAGCCGGCGCCGGCACCAACAGCCCAGCAGGCCGAGTCCTTGGGCCGATGGAGCGCCCGCCTGGTCGAGACGGGCGCGCGGGGCCTGCTCGTCCTTGCCGGCTCCGAGCGCTGGGCGGAGGCGGCGATCCAAGCCGTTACGGCCCATCGCGGGCGATCCCCATGGGTCATCGCCTGGGACGAGCGGATCGAGGGCGTGCTCGGGCAAGAGGCCGATCTGGTCCATCTCCCGGCCCATCGAGGTCTGGACGTGGATCGACTGGCCGCGGCCAGCGGCACCGTCCGCGCCGGTGGCATCCTCATCCTTACGGTACCGTCGTTGGCCGACTGGTCATCGGCCAACGACGAGGCGGTCCACCGGCTTCTCAGCTACGGCTGCAACCCCGGGGACTACGGCGATCGCTTCCTGGCGCGGCTACGCCGCCTGCTCGCCGAACGTGCCGAGGCCTGGCTGCTAACACCGGACAGCGAGGCCACGCTGCCGATCTCGGCGAGCCCGTCCGCGCCCTCGACTCCCCCGGACGATCCCGAATGCGCGACGCCCGATCAGGCCGCCGCGGTAGCCGCCGTCCAGCAGCTCGCCCACGGCCGGGCCCGACGGCCACTGATCATCGCCGCCGATCGCGGGCGCGGCAAGTCCACGGCCCTAGGCCTGGCGGCCCAGCGGCTCCGTCGCGAGGACCCCGAACGCCAGGTGCTGGTCACTGCCCCCCAGCGGAGCAACGCCGCGCGCCTCCTCGAGCCGGCCGGTGTACCCTTCGAGGCACCGGACGAGCTACTGCGCCAGGGCTACCTCGCGGACGTCCTCCTCGTGGACGAGGCGGCGGGCATCCCCATTCCCCTACTCCTCGCGCTGAGCCGGCGCTTCAACCGGGTCGTCTTCGCCACGACGGTCCACGGCTACGAGGGCACGGGGCGCGGCTTCGCCCGGCGTTTCGACGAGCACCTGCGCGCCGCGGGCCAGCACCCGCATCGACTCACCCTGGAACAGCCCATCCGCTGGCGACCCGATGATCCGCTGGAGGCGTTCCTCGCAGAGGCCCTACTGCTCGATGCCGAGCCCCCGGAAAGCGCCGATGATGTGAGGCATGTCGCGCCGTTGGATCGGGATCGCCTGGTGGCCGACGAGGCGCAGCTACGGGCGCTCTTCGGTCTGCTCGTTAGCGCGCACTACCGTACCCGGCCCGCGGACCTGCGCCAGATGCTGGATGCCCCGGAGCTCGCCATCCATGCCGCCCTAGACAACGCGGGGCGACCGCTGGGCGTCGCGATCACCGCCGACGAAGGACCACTGCCCGAGGCACTGCATGAGCCGGTGTGGCTGGGGGAGCGCCGCGTGCGCGGCCATCTCACCGCCCAATCCCTCGCCACCCACGGCGGCCAGGCGGAAGCCGCCGCCCTCGCCTATCGCCGCATCCTGCGCATCGCCGTCGGCCCAGAGCAGCGCCGCCAGGGCATCGGCTCCCGACTGATCGCTGCCATTGCCCAGGGCGCCGCCGCCGATGGCTGCGACGCCGTCGCGGCGAGCTTCGGCGCCACCGCCGCCCTTATGCCCTTCTGGCGAATCAACGGCCTATGGCCTGTGCGGCTCGGCCACCGCCGGGACCGGGCCAGCGGCACCCATTCGGCCATCGTCCTGCGCGCCCTCAGCACGGAGGCCGAAGCGCTAGGCAGCCGCCTGCGCACCGATCTCCATGACCAGCTCGCCCACCACCTACCGGGGGGCTTCCGCGATCTTGAGCCGGGCCTGGTCTGGGCCCTCGCCGTGGGCCTACCCGCGCCGGAGCCCGACGAGCGGGACTGGTGGGCGATCGCTGCGTTCGCCAGCGGCCAGCGCAGCCGGCTCGACGCCATGCCGGCGCTGACACGACTCACGTGGGCCACGCTGACAGACACGAACGCGATCGAGAGCGGCGATCCTGCGATGGCCGTGCTGATCACGGCCATCCTGCAACAGATCGGTGAGGTGGAGACGGCCCAGCGACTAGAGCTGAGCGGCAAGCGCGCCTGTGATCAAACCCTGCGGCAGGCCTTCCACCGCCTCACGCTGCAGCGCGCACCACCAAGGATAGGCGCCTTCATGGCGGCGCGCCGGAGTCCCTGAGTCTCGCCCAGCGCCCCGATCAGGCGTCACCGGCGCCCAGTACCTCGCGCTGGCGCTCGCGGGCGAAATCCATCATCCGGCCCAGCGAGACCCGCGCCTGCTCGGCAACCACCGGGTCGACATGGATGTCGTTGTCCAGCCGCTCCAGCACGCCCGCCAGATTGCGCAGGCCGTTCATGGCCATCCAGGGGCAGTGCGCACAGCTGCGGCAGGTCGCGCTCTTACCGGCCGTGGGCGCCTCCAGGAAGGTCTTGTTGGGCGCGATCGCGCGCATCTTGTGGAAGATGCCATTGTCCGTGGCGACGATGAAGGTTTGCGCGGAGAGATTCTCGACCGCCCGCAGGAGCTGCGTGGTCGAGCCCACGACGTCGGCCTGATCGATCACGGGCCTCGGCGACTCCGGGTGTACCAGCACCTTCGCCTCGGGATGCTCGCGCATAAGCTGTTCCAGCTCGCGGCCCTTGAACTCCTCGTGGACCACGCACGCGCCGTCCCAGAGGACCATATCCGCCCCCGTCTCGCGGCGGATATAGTCGCCCAGATGCTTATCCGGCGCCCACAGGATCTTCTCGCCGCGCTCCTGGAGATGGCGCACCACATCCACAGCGATGCTCGAGGTCACTACCCAGTGGGCGCGCGCCTTCACCTCGGCGCTGGTATTGGCATAGACCACCACCGTCCGGTCGGGGTGCTGATCGCAGAAAGCCGTGAACTCATCCGCCGGGCAGCCAATATCCAGCGAGCACGTCGCCTCGAGCTCCGGCATGATCACGCGCTTTTCCGGCGTCAGGATCTTGGCCGTCTCGCCCATGAAACGCACGCCGGCCACCACAATGGTCTCGGCGTCCTGCTCGGCGCCGAAGCGCGCCATCTCCAGGGAGTCCGAGACCATGCCGCCCGACGCCTCGGCGAGCTCCTGGATATCGCCGTCGGTGTAGTAATGGGCCACGAGCACGGCATTACGCTCGCGCAGCAGTCGCTGGATGCGTTGCCGCAGCGCCGCCCGCTCGTCCTGGCTCAGGGCCTCGGCCGAGCCGAACGCCTCGTCACGGAAATGAACCGCCTCGGCGGCGCGCCTTGCCTCTACCATGCCCATTGCCGGTCCTCCCCCGATCGCGTCACGGCGATCATCACTTGATAATCCGCACTTCGCCCGGGTGCTTGACCCGGTAGAGCCGCGCCGGGCGATGGCTGCCCGCGCGATAGGTTTCGTCCGTTGCCTCGATGCAGCCCAGTGAGCACACCCACTTGCGGAAATTCCGCTTATCCAGCGCCTCGCCCATGATGCTTTCGTAAACCGATTGGAGCTGACTGAGGGTAAAGCGCTGGGGCATGAGCTGCAGTGCGATCGTGGAATACGCCAGCTTGGCAACCAGCCGCTGGCGCGCCATGCCGATGATCGTTGCATGATCGAAACCCAGCGGCGCCAGCGTGTCCACACTGTGCCAGGCCGTGCCGTGGGCCTCGCCCGCCAGCGGCGCGGCGCGATTCCAAGGCATCAGGGCGAAGAAGCCGATGCTGACCACACGGCCCCGCGGATCGCGATCCGGCCGGCCAAAGGTGTAGAGCTGCTCCGCATAGAGGCCGTGGACACCGATCTTGTCGGCCAGCACGCGCTCGGCACCGGCCTCCGGGCTCTCATGATCGCTGAGGAAACCACCCGGCAGCGTCCAGTAGCCCGCAAAGGGCGCCTCATGGCGACGCCGCAGGAGCACGGCCAGGCCACGCTCGGTGACCGTAAAGATCACCATATCCACGGCGATGGCCACCAGCGGCGCCGGCTCGGCGCCCGGCCCGAGATGCACCGCCGCTCCAGCGGCCTGGGTTGGTTCCGCTTGTGTCATGGGTCTAACTTAGTGTCGCATTCACACTATGTCAACCAGGCTCCATCGTCGCCATCTTCGGGCGGCCACAGGCCTTACTTATTCATGTATTAAGGACACACTAAAACAAACCATCGTTCCCGGCGACTACCACCCTGCTGACGGCTCCATCGCCGACTTACTACTGCTAGGCTTGGTGATCCGGGCCCACCCTATCCCCCGACAAACGGCCAACGACGAGGCAGGGATCCAATAATGACTAAGACCACGAGCCCGCGGCATCAGATCGTTATCGTCGGCGGCGGAACAGCAGGCACGAGCGTCGCCGCGTCGCTACGGCGGCGTCAGCCGGCCCTGGACATCGCCGTCATCGAGCCCAGCGAGAGCCACTACTACCAGCCGGCATTCACGCTGGTCGGCGGCGGCACCATGAGCCTGGATGAGACGGCACGCCCCCAGCAGGAGACACTGCCGGAGGGCATCAGCTGGATCCAGCAAGCGGTAGCGGCCTTCGACCCCAAGAGCAACTGCCTCACCCTGGACGATGGGCGATCACTCGCCTACGACATCCTCGTCGTAGCCGCCGGCATCCAGCTCAACTGGGACCAGATCGAGGGCCTGACCGAGGCCCTCGGCCACAATGGCGTCTGCAGCAACTACAGCCCCGATTACGCGCCCTACACCTGGGAGTGCCTGCGTCACTTCCGCGGCGGCAACGCGATCTTCACCCAGCCGGCACCGCCGCTCAAATGCGCGGGCGCTCCCCAGAAGATCGCCTACCTGGCCGCCGACCATGCCCGACGCAACGGCGTACTGAGCGACTCGACTTTTCATCTCTACAGCGGCGCCGGGGCGCTATTCAGTGTCCCGGACTTCGTGCCCTATCTCGAAGAGGTGGCGCAGCGCTACGGCATCGGCATCCATTTGAGCCACCACCTGTTGAGCGTGGACGGCAACCAGCGCATCGCCCGTTTCCAGAATACCGATCCGGCCGGCAACCAAGACGAGATCGAACAGCCCTTCGACCTACTGCACGTAACGCCGCCGCAGACGGCGCCGGATTTCATCCGATCCAGCCCGCTCGCCACCAGTGAGGGCTGGGTCGATGTCCACCGCAACACGACGCAGCACAATCACTATCCGAATGTCTTCGCCCTGGGCGATGCGAGCTCGCTACCGACCTCGAAGACGGCCGCCGCCGTTCGCAAGCAGGCCCCGGTAACCGTGACCAATATCCTCGCGCATCTCGCCGGCCGCGAGCTGGCCGCAAGCTACGACGGCTACACCTCCTGTCCCCTGATAACGGCCTACGGCAAGGTCATACTGGCGGAGTTCATCTACGACGGCGTGGTCACACCGACGCTGCCGCTGAACCCCTTCAAGGAATCGCGCTTCTACTGGTGGGTTAAAACAACGGCCCTGCCGGCTTTCTACTGGCGCGGCATGCTGCGGGGCTACGAGCCGGACATCGTACACAAGCCCCGGCCGAGCAAGGCCTCAGCATCGGCCTAACAAAGGGCGGGGACGCCCTTACGAACAGGGCGCGAGGGTCGTCAGCCGCGCGGCTGTCGCGCGATCACCGATGATATCGGCCAGGGTGTAGCTGCTGAGCTGGGCCATAAAGGCCTGGCGCGCGCTCTCCAGGGCACACTTGAGCGCACAAGCGCCCGCGAGCACGCAGGGTTGGCGCTCGCAGTCCATGATGCTGAGTGAGTCTTCGAGCGCTCCCACCACATCGCCGATGCGGATGGCATCGGCGCGGTCGGCGAGCTCCAAGCCACCGCTGCGGCCCTTGCTCGTGAGCAGGAAACCCCGGCGCGAGAGCCGATGGACCACCTTGCGCAGATGCTCCATGGAGATGCCGTAGGCCGTGGCGATCTCACGCATGGTCACGCGGCGCTCGTCATGGACCGCCGCGTACATAAGGACACGCAACCCGTAATCCGTGTGCTGGGTTAACTCCATGACTATGCCCCCCGGGGCTCGCCGCGCCGCGTCGGAGTTCGATGCCGCACGGCCGACAGCCTCATTGGTGCCGGTTACCATGCGAATCCAACGCATTCCTATCAGTTTATTATGCCATTAACGGGCACCATTGCCCAGCGCCTTCCCTCGCATCCAGCAATTCTCATTTTGGCCTTCGAGGTGGTCGCGTTACCCCCTGCCGAGGGCGTCTGCGGCCAGGGAAGGCCGCCGTGGAGCCTCCAGGGAGGGTTTATGGCGTCCCTCGGCAGGGGGTAACGCGACCACGCGCCCTCCTGGGGATTACATAATTAGAATTGCTGCCTCGCATCGCCCACGCCATCCGCTTCGTTTACAATCCGTGGCCAAGAGCCCCGCCGGGGCCCCGACGCAACGAGAGACGACATGGCCGATAACCAAGCCTACGAAGTTAGCGAAGAAGACCTGGTACTGGTCCTGATACAGATGGGCAAATCCGCAAGCGAGACCGTGGTCAACCACGTCTTCGAGCAGCTCGACACCCAGGCCATCCAGCAGGCCGCCAGCCAGGGCAAGGACGCCGACGAGCGCGACGACTACGCCAATCAAGAGATCGCCGCCCAGATCAAGCGCATGGACGACCTACCCGCCGACGACTAAGCCGCGTACCAGCTAGGCACGCCGTATCGCGCTGCACCCGACGGTCAACAAAAAAAGCCGGGGCGAACGCCAGCGATCGAGGAGAGTTCGATACAAGGCGGTTCGCTACCAGGCCATAACCTGCCACCTAGAGGTGCGGCCAACGCCGCCGCCTGAGGCGATGGCCGCTGGCTCGCTGACTGCTCTAGCATGTTCACGCGTTGCCGGCGGTAACGGCGTCAACGACAGGACCAATCCATCGGCCGCGTCGTGCCTGGCCGCTAGTTGCGCCTCGCGGCGACTGGGCGGCAGGGTCTCCACGGCCTCGGAGCTGGCATTGGCCCCGGCAGGCAGCGTTGGTAAATCGATGTCATCGTTATCGGCGAATGCCGTGTCCTGGTGGTTGTGGGACTCCATCGCTGGCGCCGATCCGATCCAGACCAAAGCGACCAGCATCACGGTTAGGTTTCGGAGACCTCTCATGGCGATCTGCCTCCCGGCGCCTCGCGCCGTCTGCTCAAGCTACGAGGCCAGGATGCCGTGCGGGCACGGGAGCGCCTATTCGTTGTAACCCTAATAGGGGTAGTCCGTACGCGGTTACGCGCACGGCCGTGATTGGTGATTAGGTCGCCGAGGATTGGGCGGGGGATGTCGGAACTCGAGGCCAGAGCCGATAGGCCAAACACCGTTGTGATGGCGTCATGCCGGGCGTTTCGTTAACTATGGGGCCAGCACGAGCTCGGGCGTGCCATTGATGGCGAGTACGCACAAAAAAACCCGCCGATCCCGTGCTGGGAAGGGCGGGTCGGTAAACGACCGCGGGGCGGGGTTTACTGGGCGGCAGCCTCACTGCTGGAGGCCTGCTGGCTACTGTTGCCGCTGCTCTTGGTACTGGCGCCGCTGGACTTCTTCTTGCTGCCCTTGCTGGTGCTGGTGCTGGCCGTGGCGGCCTCCTGCACCTTCTCGACGCTCTCCTCAGCGGCCTTCTGCACCTGCGCGACGCTATCCTGCGTCACCTTCTGGGCGTTCTCGGCGAGGCTCTGGTTGGCCGCGGAGACCTTCTCGGTCTCGTCTTTAACGCGCTCGCTGAGCTCCTTGGCGACCTCGGGCTGCTTGCTGAAGTACGCCTTCAGCCCCTCGGCGTCGCGCACCTCGAGCGCCGCGCGGGCGTTCTTGAAACTGATGTCGGAGAACGCCTTGGCCGCCTCTACCTGGATGCCGGCCAGGGCCTCCATGTGATCGGCCAACGCCGCGAAGTAGCTGCGCGCCGGGCTAAACACGGTATCCTCGAACTGATCGTTAACCTGCTTAATCATATCCTCGGCCATGTCAACAACTCCTTAGCTGTTCTGTGATTCGACCAAGGCTCGGCAACCTCCCGTGCCTTGTTGCGGTGCAATGTAGCAATGCCTCTGGTGCGGCGCAACATTCACATTGGCAATCATCCGATGAGCGGTATCTTTTGCCCGATGATGAACCCAGTCACGCCCAACCCCGCGGCTAACGCCCAATCCCATCTCAGAGCTACCGATGAGCGCTGCCCTGTGGCACCGTGACGAACGAGCACTAGCGGGGCCCGCATGTTCCATCTCTATCAGCACCCCGATCTGGGAGCCCTCGCGAGCGTCCTGTCGGTCCTGCGGGAGCGTTCGTCATCGGCTACGCCCCTGACCCCCGACACCGTCATCGTGCCGAACCGGGGAACAGCGCGCTGGCTCCAGGCATCGCTGGCCAGTGACGACGGCATCGCCGCCAATCTGGCCATGCCCGTACCCGGGCGCTTCGTCTGGCAGATGCTGCGGGACACATTGCCCGGCGAGCCCGACAGCACCGACTTCGCCCGCGAGCGCCTGGTCTGGCACCTCTACGCCCTGCTGCCGGGCCTGAGTGTGCCCGCCGTGCAGCGTTACCTGGCCAGTGAGCCGCGTGAGCGCCATCGCTATCAACTAGCGGCCGAGCTGGCGAACGTCTTCGACGCCTACCTCATCCATCGGCGGGATGTGCTGGCGGCCTGGGAGGCCGGCCGGGAGTCGAGCGAGCCGCCGGCGGACTGGCAGGCCCCGATCTGGCGCGCCCTGGTGGCGCGGCTGGACACGCGCCACCGGGCGGCTCTGATGAGCGAGTTCCTGCAGGCCGCCCAGGCGAACCGACTGGACACCACGCAGGCCCCCGACCCGATCTATGCCATCGCCCTCGTCGATCTACCGCCGGATTATCTACGCCTGCTCTACGCCCTCGGGCAGTACGTCGACGTCCATTTCCTGCTGCCGAACCCATCGGCGGCCTACTGGGGCGATGCCGCCCGCCGCCCCGTTGCCGCTCACGCAACCGCCGACGATGCCCCGGCCCACCCGCTGCTGGCCTCGTTCGGCCGCACCGGGCGGGATCTGTTGCGCGTGCTCTACAGCGACGAGTTCGCGGCCATCCACGAGCCCGACCTGGGTGCGGCGCTGGCCCCCCAGCCGCCCGGTGAGTCGTGCCTGCTGCATCGGATGCAATCGGCCGTCATCCAGGAGGAGCCGCCCGATGGACAAGACATCGATCCCGCGGCCGATACCTCCGTCCAGATCCACGCCTGCCACGGACCCTGGCGTGAGATGCAGGTCCTCCAGGACCGCCTGCTGGACCTACTGAGCCGCTGGCCGGATCTGGAGCCCCGCGACATCCTGGTGCTGCTGCCCGATGTGGCCGGGTACGCGCCCGCTATCCATAGCGTTTTCGGGGCCGCCAGGGGGTCCCATCATCTGCCCTACCGGGTCACCAACGTCCCGCGACGGGACACGCATCCCATCGCCCAGACCTTCCAGCAGCTCATGGAGCTGCCCCTGTCGCGCTGGACGGCGAGCGAGGTGCTGGCCCTGGCCGGTGTGCCAGCGGTGCGCCGGGCCTTCGGCCTGGACGATGCCGACCTGGAGCAGCTCCATGCCTGGATCCCGGCGGCGGGGGTGCGCTGGGGCCTGGACGCCGCGGATCGCGCTCGCCAGGGCGCGGCCGCCTTCGGCCAGAACAGCTGGCAATTCGGGCTCGACCGGCTGCTGCTCGGGCTCAGCCAGAGCGACGACACGGCGCTGGTCGATGGGGTCGCCCCCTGGAACGATCTGGAGGGCGGCCCGGCCGCGGCCGTCGGACGCCTCTGGTCGCTGGTGGTCCGGCTGTGCCACTGGCGAGACCGGCTCACCGAGCCCGCCGACGCCGCCACCTGGCAGAACCGGCTCAATGCCATGGCCGACGAGCTGTTCGCGCTCGACCCCGACGACCCCGCCGAGGCGGCGGCGCTATCGACGGTGCACGAGGCCGTGTCGGTCCTGGCGGGCGCGGCGGCCTCCATGGTGGACGAGACCCTCTCCTGGGAGGCCGTTCGCGAGGCCCTACTGGGCGCCCTGGGCGGCAGCGGTCAGCGCCAGCCGCTGGTCTCCGGCGGCATCACCTTTGCCGGCCTGGAACCGTTGCGCGGCGTGCCGTTCGAGGTCATCGCCATGGTCGGCATGGACGACGGCGTCTTCCCGCGCCAGGACGGCCAGCGCGAATTCAGCCTGCTGCAAAAGCACCCGCGCACCGGCGACCCCAGCGTGCGCGACACCGAGCGCCTGACCTTCCTGCAGGCGCTGATGGGCGCCCGGCGTTGCTTCTATGTGAGCTACACCGGCCGCAACCGCATCGATGGCGAAGCACTCAAGCCCTCGCCGGCGGTGGGCGAGCTGCTGGACTACCTCCACGCCTGGCACTTCCCCGCATGGGCCCATCAGGACGTCGTCGCGGCGATGCTGACCGAGCAGCCCATGCACCCCTTCAGCCCGGCCTATTTTCGCGGCGATGAGCGACTTTTTACCTTCACCGGCGAGTGGCTAACCGCCGCCCGGGCCCAATGCCGCGCGCGTCAGCCGCCAGAACCATGGCTCGACGATGGCCGCCTGGCCGTGGCGGACCAGGCGCCGGTCGATCTGGGGGCGCTGACCGCCTTCGTGCGCCACCCGGCGCAGTGGTTCTTTCGCGAGTGCCTGGGCCTACCGCTCGACGACGCCGATGAGCAGCCGCCGGATGAGGAGCCCCGCGCGCTCGACAATCTGGGCATGCACGCCCTGCGGGAGCGGCTGTTCGAGCAGGCGCGCCGCACCGGCATGAGCGAGCTTCCGGCGCAGCCCGATCCCCTGGAACGGGCGCGCGGCCACCTGCCGCCGACACCGCTGGGCCAGCGCGAATACGCCGAGGCCGCGGCCACCATCAATGCGGTCCTGCCCAGTTACTGGGCCCGCCTGACCGATACCACAAGCCTGAGCCTGGACTTCCGGCTCGATGACGGCACGCGGGTCATGGGGCGCGTAGCGGACGTGGCCGACGATGCCCTGCATCGGTTGCGCCCTGGCCCCCTACGCGCCAAGCAGCTCCTGCCCTGGTGGCTGGCCTACCTAGCCGTCGCCGCCAGCGGGCGCGAGCTGGCCCTCGAGGTCATCGGCACCCACCGCGGCGAGCTGGATTATCGCCGTGCCGCGCTCACGCCCGATCAGGCCCGGGCCCATCTCGGTGAGGCCATCGCCTGGTTCCGCGCGGGCCAGGCGCGGCCGCTGCTGTTCGAGCCCTATCTCGCGGAGCACTACCTCGACCAGCGCGCCAAGACCGATCGCAAAACGGGCGCTGCGACAACCCCGGACGAAGCGCTGCGCAGCACCAACGGCTGGCTGACCAATCAGTGGCACCCGCCCCATGCCGTCAACGACCCCTGGCTCCGGCCATTGTTCGCCCCTGGCAATAGCCCCCTGGGCGCCACCCGGGACGAGAGCACCCTGGCGCATATGGCGGAGGCCGTGCTGATGCCACTGCGGGACAGCCTCCAGGCGCAGGAGCCGCCGGCATGAGCGCGCCCACGGCGTTCGATCCCGTCACCATGCCCCTGGACGGCATTCGCCTCATCGAGGCCAGTGCCGGCACGGGCAAGACGCACAGCCTAGCCGGTCTGTACCTGCGCCTAATCGGCGAGAAGGGGGTCGACGTGCGCGAGGTCCTGGTGATGACCTTCACCCGCGCGGCGAGCCAGGAATTGCGTGAGCGCCTGCGGGAGCGGTTGGCCCACGCCGCGGCGGTGGCGGCGCGACCGCCGGGCGCGGCGACGGACAACGAGACGGCCTTTGCCGAGACTGTCATCGCCGCCTGCGGTGATCGCGCGACGACCGCGGCGCGTTGGCGCGAGGCCGCCACGCGCATCGATCAGGCCACGATCACCACCATCCACGGCTTCGCCCAGCGCGCTGCCGGCGACAACGCCTTCGAGAGCTCGCTGCCGTTCGACCGCGGCGAGCAGGCCGACGACCGCGCCATCCAGGCCGAGGCCGCCGCCGACTACTGGCGCGAACGCGTATTCGCCGAAGACGACCAGGCCGCCGCTGCCCTGTTGGAGCTCTGGCCCAGCCCGGAACGGCTCACCAGTGACCTGGCGCCAGTTTTGGGCAAGCCGCACGCGAGCCTGCGTCGCCCAGACCCGAACGAGCTGGAGGCGCTCCGGGATGACGCCCGGAGCCAATGGCCGCGCGACCGCGCCGCCTTGATCGAGCTGTTGGGGCGTGCCGAGGCCGAGAACGCGGCCCGCGCCAACAGCGCGCTGGCGGCGTGGCTGGCCGACCCAGGGCCGGAGGGCATCGCGGAGCGCATCGACCGCGGGCTGGTCGGGACGAGTGACGGCTTCCCCGCCCTGCCCGCCATCCTGGGCGCGCTGGGGGACGACGAGGCCGTGGGCGCCGTCATTAAGAAGCAACCGGCGGGCAGCTGGTGCCGGCCCCAGGATCTGGCCAGCGTGCCGCTGCTGGCGGCACTACGCGAGCGCGGCCGGACAGCGGCGATCGCGGCGGCCGCCGACGCGGTAAAACAACGCGCCGAGGCCCTCAAGCGACAGCGCCGCCTGTACAGCTTCCAGGACATGATCGACGGCCTGCACCACGCCCTGGCCGAACCGGCGAAGGGGCCGCCCCTGGCGCGGGCCCTGCGCCGAACCTGGCCGTGGGCGCTGGTGGATGAGTTCCAGGACACCGACCCGCTGCAGTACGCCATCCTTCGGCGCCTGTACGCGGCCGACGCGCCCGAGGCCGGCGGGCTCATCCTCATCGGCGACCCCAAGCAGGCCATCTACGGCTTCCGGGGCGGCGACGTCTTCGCCTACCTGGCGGCCGCCGCCGAGGCCGACGCCGTCTACGGCATGGCTACCAACTTCCGTTCCGCCCCTGCTGTCCTCGACGGCCTCGATGCCGTGTTCCGCCAGGCCACGGCGCGCCCCTTCGTGCTGAGCGGCATCGACTACCGCGCGGTGGCCCCGGCGCAAGCCGCCGGCAGGCGCCGGCTCCAGCTCGATGGCGCCGACGCCAACGGCCTGACGGCCTGGGCCGTGCCCGAGGCGGCGGGCTCGGGCAAGCAGGCGGTCCAGGGGCAGCTCATGACGGTGACCGTCGCCCGCATCGCCCAGCTGCTGGATACGGAGCGCGGCCGATGGCTCGACGCCGAGGGCGTGGCGACGCCGGTGCGCCCCAGCGATATCGCCGTACTGGTCAACACCAATCGCGAGGCCGCCGAGATGCAGGCCTCGCTCAACGCCGCCGGCATCCCCTCGGTATGCATCCAGCCGGCCAGCGTGTTCGCCCAGCCCGCGGCGCGCGACGTACTCTGGCTCCTGGAGGCCGCCGCGCTGCCGTTCGAGCGCGAGCGCCTGCGCCGGGTACTGACCACGCCGCTGTTCGGCTACCGCCTGGGCGATGTCATCGCGTTGGACGCCGACAGCTCGGCCTGGGCGGCCGTCACCGAGCGCTTCCAGGAAGCCCACCGCCGCTGGGCCCGGCTCGGGGTCCAGGCCATGGCCGAGCCCTTCCTGCACAGCGGTGCCGCGCGCGTAATGACCCGACCCGATGGCGAGCGTTGCGTGACCAACTACCTGCACATCCTGGAGCGCCTACAGGCCGCCGAGAACGAGGTCTTCGGCATGAGCGGCCTGATCCGCTGGCTCGGCCAGGCCATGCGCAACGCCGACGACGGCGAGGTCGGCGACGCCGAGCGCCTGCGGCTCGACAACGACGGCGATCTGGTCCAGGTAACCACCGTCCACAAGGCCAAGGGGCTGCAATTCGCCGTGGTCTTCGTGCCCTACGCACCCTGGCTGGGCACCGGCCCCGACCCCGGCAAGCCGCCTCGCACCCGCCACGATGCCGACCAGCGGGCCGTGGTCGATCTCGGCAGCGACGAGGATGACGACGCCCGTGTCCAGGCACGGCGCGAGCACCGCGCGGAGCAGGTGCGCTCGCTGTACGTGGCCCTCACTCGCGCCGAGCAGGCCTGCTTCTTCGCCTGGGGCGCGCTCAACGGGACGGCCGACAGCGCCCTGGCCTGGCTGCTCCATCAGGCGGACGGCGCCAGCACGGATGACTGGTACGGCAGCGGCAAGGTGCCGGGGTGGCTCGATGCGGCGACCGCGGCGAGCCGGCTGGACGAGGCCGCGCGGGCCAGCGGCCAGGCCCTGCGGGTGGCACCGCTGCCCGCCGAGGAGCCCATGCCCCGGCGCGTTGCCAGCGCTGACCCAGCGACGCTCGGCGAGGCACGACAGGACCTGCCCGCCCCGCGCCCGCCGTGGTCCGTGGTCAGCTTCACCGGCCTCGCCGGCCGGCTGGACGCGGGCGCCGAACCCGTGGCCGGGGCTGATGACGTCGACGAGCCCGCCGATGACGGGGTTACCGCCGCGATCGGCCCGCCCGAAGTCCCCATGGAGCCGCGCGGACCGGGCTTCGGCCAGGCCGTCCACGACCTCTTCGAGACGGAACCCTTCGCCGGTTGGCCCCATCCGCCCAGCGAGCCGGACGCCGCCCAGCGCGAGATCGTCGCGGCAAGCCTGCGCCGGCACGGCATCGATACGGCCGCCGACCCCGCCGCCGTGACCACCACCGCAACGTTGGTGGGCCGAACCGTGCATACAGCGCTACCCGGCATCGGCCCGCTGGCGGGCCTGGCACGGCAGCAGACCGTTGCGGAGATGGCGTTCTTCCTGCGCCTGGGCGGCGCGCGGGGCGACGCGGTAACCGATGCCATGCGCGAGGCCGGCTACGGGCCACGCGGCGGCATCCAGGACACCACCCTGCGCGGGCTGATGCAGGGCTTCATCGATCTCGTGGTCGAGGCCGACGGGCGCTACTGGGTGCTCGACTACAAGACCAACGCCTTGGGCCCCCACCGCCGCGACTACGCCCCCGAGCGTCTGGGCGCCGCCATTCGCGCGCACCACTACGATCTGCAGTACCTGATCTACACCGTGGCGCTGCATCGCCACCTCAAACAGCGCCTGCCGGGCTATCGCCCCGCTAGTCACCTTGGCGGCGTGCAGTACCTGTTCGTACGGGGCATGGACCCCAGCGAGCCCGATACGGGGGTCCACTGCGAGCGACCGGATGCCGCCCTCATCGAGCAGCTGGACGCCCTGTTCGACGGCCCGGAGGCGCCGGCATGAAGGCCCTGACCCCGGCATGGCAAAGCGCTCTGGAACGCGCCGGCATGCGGCCCGTGGATATCGCCCTGGCGGACTGGGGGCTGCGCCACGGCGGCGGCGAGGCGGGCGCGCTGGGCCTGGCCCTGTGTAGCCTGGCCGTAAGCCGCGGCGACACCTGCGTGTACCTCGACGACGACGCGACCCGCACGGAGGCCGGCATCACCCTCATGGACGCAGCCAGCTTTCGGGCGGCCCTAACGGACAACCCGCTGGTCGCGACAGCGACCGATCAGGCCGTACGGCCCTTGGTTCGCGATGGCGAGCGGCTCTATCTGCAGCGGTACTGGGCCTACGAGGCCGGCCTCGCGGAACGCCTCAGGGCCTTGATGGCCGCACCGACAGCTGACAGCGATCCCGCAGACCTGTTGGCGAGCGGCCTATTCCAGGGCCCGGATGCCACGGGCGAGCCCGACTGGCAGGCCGTTGCCGCCTTCGTGGCCCAGCGCCAGCGCCTGGCCGTCATCTCGGGCGGGCCGGGCACGGGCAAGACCTACACCGTGGTGCGGCTGCTCATCCAGCGCCTCCGCACTGCCCTCGCCCAGGGCGAGCCGGCCCCCGCGATCCGGCTGGCGGCACCCACCGGCAAGGCGGCCGCGCGACTCATGGCCTCGGTGCGTGACGGCCTGGCCCAGCTCGCCCCGGAGGCGGCCGTCACCGCGCAGCTGCCCGAGTCCGCCACCACCCTCCACCGACTGCTCCGGATGCGCCCCAACAGCACCCAGCCCGGCCATGACGCGGCCAATCCGCTGCCCGCGGACCTCGTCGTGGTCGACGAGGCCTCCATGGTGGACCTGCCGCTCATGGCCAAGCTCACGGACGCCCTGTCCGAGGCCGCGCAGCTCATCCTACTGGGCGATCGCTACCAGCTAGCCTCCGTCGAGAGCGGCGCGATCCTGGCGGACCTGTGCTCGGCGGCCGGGGTCAATGCCTTCTCGCCGGAGCAACGCAGCGCCGCGGGCCGACTGCTCGGCAACCACGCGCCGGAGGCGAGCGAGCCCAGCGCGCTCGGCGATCACGTGGTCACGCTACGGACCAGTCACCGCTTTCGCGCCGACCGCCCGATCGGCCAGCTGGCGGCGGCCATCAACGCCGGCGATGCCGAGGGCGTCGAGGCCATCCTGGCCGATGGCGGCGACGAGCTCAGCGCCCATCTCGACAGCTCGGAGGCGAGCGTAGCGGGCCTGGTAGCGGCGTTGGCCGACTCGTATGCGGCCCTGCACGAGGCGGGCGCGCCCGAGCACGCGTTGGACACCCTCGAGGGGATGCGTCTGCTCACCGCAACGCGCGTCGGCCCCCTAGGCAGCCAGCGGCTCAACGAGCGCATCGCGCGCACGCTGGCCACGCGCTACGGCTTCGACCCCCTGGCGCGCTGGTATCACGCGCGTCCCGTGATCATCGGCCACAACGAGCCGCGGGCCGGGCTTTACAACGGCGATGTCGGCATCGTCTGGCGCGACGACGCGGGCCTGCGGGTGTGGTTCCGCACCGAGGACGGGCGGCGTGCCTTCGACCCCAGCGTCCTGCCGGCGCACGAGAGCGTCTACGCCATGACCGTCCATAAGGCCCAGGGCTCCGAATTCGAGGCCGTCCACCTCCTCCTCCCCAACGAGCCCAGCCCCGTGCTCAGCCGCGAGCTGCTCTACACAGCGGTCACCCGGGCCCGCTCGCGGCTAACGGTCATCGGGGAGCCCGCCATCTGGCGCGCGGGCATCGCCAACCGGATTAGGCGCGAGTCGGGCCTCGCGGCGCGCCTGCTGACCTAGGGCGATGCTAAGGGCGATTCAGTCGGCGTTGGCAGCCTCGGCCCTGGGCTGGCTGGCCGGCAGGGTGATGCGAAAGGTCGTGCCATCGCCACCGGTCGCGATCAGCTCGATGGCGCCGCCGTGCTTAGCGGCCAGCTCCTGCGCGATGGTCAACCCCAGGCCGGCTCCCTCCTCACCGGGCTGGTGCGGGCGATCCTCGAATAGATGCGCCTGACGCTCCGGCGGGATGCCCGGCCCATCATCGCTGACCTCCAGATGGATCCAATCCGCGCCTTGATGCGTCTCGAGGCGCACCCGACGCGCGCCGGCAGCGAGGCTATTGCGAACCAGGTTCAACAGCACCCGGAAGAGTTGATCGAAATCGGCCTCGATCATGACGTGCTCAGCCGCCGGGGCATCGAGCCGGGCATCGGCGGCCTCCTCCGGGCCGAGAGCGGCGATTACCTCCTGGCTCAGGTCGGCCAGGGCGAAGCGCTCCCAGCGCGGGGCGTGCTCGGCACTGGTACCTACATCCAGGGCGTCCTGACACATGCGCACCGCGCGATCCACCGACCGGGTGATGAGCTCGGCGCTGCGCTGGACCAGCGGATCCTCGTGGTGGCGCAAGCGGTTCCCCATCAATCGGGAGCTGACCATGGTGTTTCGCAGATCATGGGCGAGTTTGCGAATGGAGCGGCCCAGTTCGGCGAGCTCCTCCTCGCGGCGATCCCGGACGATGGTGGCGATGTAGTCCTTGCCCTCGAGATGGACCAGCGAGGCGCGGATCTGGGCCGGGATGAGCATGCCGTCCCGGGCCCGGCACGCGAGCTCATTACTGCACCAACGGTTGTGCTCGCGCACGGCGGCCAGGAAGGCATCCAGGCGCGGTATCTCGTGGGGATGGATATCCGCCGGCGTCATGTGGGCCAGTTCATCCGCATCGTAGCCCAGGAAGGCGCAAGCAGCGGCGTTCGCCCCGACGATGCGGCCGCCATCCGGATCGATCAGGAAGGCGGGATCGTAGAGATCCTCCAGGACCTGCTCTGCGGCGCTCGGGGCCTCGCCCGAGGAACTCGTGAGCATCATGGCCGTGGCCTCTAAATGGGAGTCACTCATAATATCCGTAATAACCCGTACGCACGCAAGGCACCGCCACCCCCGAGCTGAGCCCCCTGCCCTCTCAGCTGGCGCCGACACCGCGGCATCGGTACAAACCCGGATGGCCAATCGGCCACGCTCGGATCAGCCTGTGGCATCAACCAAGGGCGACGACGTAACGCCGAGTGGCCTTCAAGCCGCCGCCCCTGGCAACGAGGCAACCGCGAGGGGAAACGAATGACCAGATTCACGCTACACGACGAATCCACGGCACCTACCGCCAGCCAACCGCTGCTCCAGAGCTCACGCCAGGGCTACGGCATGATCCCGAATCTCCACGCCGTCATGGCCGAGGCGCCCGGCCTGCTCGAGGCCTATCAGACGCTCCACGAGCTGTTCGGCAACAGCAGCCTCAATGCCGACGAGAAGACCGTCGTCTGGCAGACCATCAACGTCGAGCACGGCTGCGATTACTGCGTACCGGCCCATAGCGCGATCGCCCAGAGCATGCATGTCGCCGACGAGGTCAACGACGCCCTGCGCGACGGCACACCGCTGCCCAGCGAACGCCTGGAGGCCCTGCGGACGTTCACGCTGGCGCTGGTACGTCAGCGTGGGCGGGTGAGCGAGGCGGAGCTGGCCGCCTTCCTGGAGGCCGGATTTAGCCAGCGCCAGATCCAGGAGGTCATCCTGGGGCTCTCCCAGAAGGTCATGAGCAACTACCTCAACCACATCGCGCAAACACCGCTCGACACGGCCTTCGAGGCCTTCCAGCGCGAGACGCCGGCGGCCTGACGTCGCCCCGCCGGGGCCATCGCCCGACACGCCGCACGCGATTCGAAGTCCGCGGTCGGACGCCGACCCCGGCCCGGTTGCCAGACGGTCCTCTTGGCCATCCGACTGAACGGCACGCGTGCGTTCTGACCGCTTTCCCGGCCGATGGCCCCGCAGACGGCCTTATTGTTTCCGAAAACGAAACGAAAAGTTCCCGGAAAACGCTATTGTCCGTGAATCGGCCGCACGCCATGCTGTGGTTATTAATGATGCAGCGGCTTCGCAGCGCTTATTCGCCGAGCCCCGCGACACCCACGGTCGTCGGCACACCAACAACCGGACGCTGCCGCGAACGAGCCGACTTGTGATGCCGTCCAACAAAGGCTATGACTAGTAGAGATAACGGTCACGACATGCAGCCAATGCGACTCTGCAACACACCATCGTCCTACGGCCTGGTCAGCATCGCGCTCCACTGGATCGCGGCCGTCGCGATCATCGGGCTGTTCGCGCTGGGGCTATGGATGGTCGACCTCTCCTACGCCGACCCCTGGTACACCACGGCCCCGTGGCTGCATATTGGTCTGGGCGTTGTGCTGGGCGCGCTGATCGTTGCGCGCCTGGCATGGCGACTGTGCCAGCCACGGCCAGCCTTCGAATCCGGCATGAGAGGCTGGGAGCGGGCCGCCGCGCTGACCGCCCACTGGTTGATGTATACCGCCACCGTCGCGGTCATCGGCTCGGGCTATCTGATCACGACCGCCGACGGCAGCGCGGTATCGGTGCTCGACTGGTTCGAGCTCCCTCCGTTGCAGCTAGGCATCGATCGCCAAGCGGATCTCGCCGGACGCGTCCACTACTACGGCGCCTGGCTGCTGGTCCTCATGGCCGGCGGACACAGCCTGGCGGCCCTCAAGCACCACCTCATCGACCGGGATCGCACGCTGATCAAGATGCTGCGCCCCGAGCGATGAGCCGTTCATCTAAGAAGCAACGAAGGAGAGCACCCATGAAACGCATCGCTACCCTAGCCGCTATGCTGGCCCTCGGTTTCAGTGCGGGTATCGCCCAGGCCGAGCCGCAGGCCTATCAGATCGAGAAGTCGCACACCTTTATCGCGTTCAAGATCAGCCACATCGGCTATGCCTGGATGCCTGGCGTGTTCAAGAAGTTCTCCGGCGAGCTGACCTACGACCCGGAGGATCGCGCCAACAGCGAGGTCTCGTTCACGGTGCGCACACCGTCCGTGGACACCTTCCACGGCGAGCGCGACAAGCATATCCGCGAGAAAGAGGATCTGCTGTATACCACGGAGTACCCGAAGGCGACGTTCGAGAGCACCGCCTACGAGCCGACAGGCCCCGACACCGCCGAGCTTACGGGCAATCTGACCATCCGAGGCGAGACCAACGAGGTCACCTTCGAGGTCGAGGAGGGCAAGGCCGCTGAGGACCCGTGGGGTAACTTCCGGCGCGCCTTCACCGCTACTGGCGAGGTCAACCTCCAGGACTTTGGTATTACGCACTTCGAGGGCATGGAGGCGCCCAAGACGGCGAATCTGGAGATCGCTGTGGAGGCACTGCGGCAGTAATGGCGGATCACGGCCCGACGCTCACTCAGCCGTCGGGCCCTTGTACTGCTGACTCAGGCGCCTGGTCGGCAGCGCTACCGAAAAAGCAGGTCGCCGTAGGCCCAGATAAGTGTTCCCAACAGGATAGCGACGTAACAGATGTAGGGGATCGAGCGCCAAAAGCGCACCACGACGCCGGGCATCATGGAGGTCCCGCGGTCAGGCTCGCTAGCGGGCAGTGTTCCCCGTTCCGCCATACGTCGGCGGTGGTACTCGACCGCCACCGAGAACAGGACCATTAGCGCGCCCGAACGTTGGAACCACTGGCCATCGCCGGTAATAACGCTCGCCCAAAGCGAGAGCATGACCGGAACGGCCGCCAAGCCCATTAGCACCAGCTCGATCACCGAGTCCCG
>Ga0207714_1000544_pt1 | contig 25634 bp, 31 predicted proteins | sample PonA232FremontCA_2_FD_187270 | JGI IMG/M metagenome (GOLD analysis project Ga0207714, IMG submission 187270) | Marine sediment microbial community from Fremont, CA, USA - Pond A23 Sediment 2 (SPAdes) | ecosystem: Environmental > Aquatic > Marine > Unclassified | place: USA: Fremont, California...
ACAGCCAGTATGAGGACTATCTTTAGCTTGCTTGCGTCCATGCCTGAGGCGGTCTTGTCCCCGTTTCCTTCCGACATCTCACTCACCCACCGTGAACTCAAGCATTCCAAGACGCTGTCTGTGCCCGTACTGACCACGGTTACCTCGGCTGCGTCCTCGAACACAAGGGCGGAGTTGCCGACAACAGTTATCGAAATCTCGTTTAGGTTTCATTTACGATGGAGTATCTGCGAATGAATTAAACTCTTTATAAGAGGGGTATGTTTCCGGACTTTCGTAGATATATCGCAAAATAGAGAAAAATACCTGTATGTAGGACTGGAGCGGTATTTCATTGCGCCCTTTTATTTTAAATACAATTGTTAGATGACGGCGATAGTCGGGTAAAAATTGAACCACGGAAGGTCTACAGCTATGCTGCTGTGGATATAGACACGTTTGAGCGATTGTGATCGCTTCAGCTATCGACGGGTTATGCTAACTTCACCGGATGCATCTGCGACAGTGACCCGATAGACGCCTGATTCCACAGTGGTTGTCAGCGCGCCGCCCGGTGCAGGTATCTCCTTCGTCGCTATACTCTCATTCTCCCTGTTTGAGACTGTGACGACCGCCGGACCTCCGCTCTCAACGTTGACTCCGACCACCAACTGACCGCTTGCGTCGAGTTCAACAGTGAATGAGGTTTCCCCTGAGAAGGCTTCGTTTTCTATTAAGAACTCATCTTCTGTTTCTTGTTCAGTTCCGGTTCCCGACCCTCCGTTGTTTTGACCGGAGTTGGTTTCTGTATCTCGCCCGCCTATCACGCAGCCCGAAAGCGCAACCGCCGCCGATGCGAGCAGTGTTCTTCTTTCCATCGTCATTTGTCTATTGTGCATTCTGTATAAATATGAATTGTGAAGTGTTAGCCTCGTGAGGAATCTACAGATATATATTAAAGAAAAATACGTCATTATTGTGCCTATGTAGATGTAAATAGATAACATATCAAGGGATATGTGTCCTATTTCGGTTCATACAGATGTAACAGCCCACGATAGCGGCTGGGGATAACAACATGAGATACACGGAAACGAAAGATGACAGCGGGGTATCTCCGGTTATTGGCGTCATTCTGATGGTCGCCATCGCCGTCATACTCTCTGCTGTCATCGGTACGTTCGTACTAGGTCTTGGGCAAGCAACAGGTTCGTCGGGCAGTGCCGGCGTGTCGATTGAAAAGGAAGCCGGGGAGTCTGTAACGGTCACGGTAACTAACCCTGGTAATCTTGACGGTCTGAGAATCGTCGCCCCTGACGGCTCCAGGTCGGGGGTCTTCAGACGAGGCGAGCTTCTTCGGGCTGGTCTCGAAATAGAAATGCGGAACGGAGGATTCGTACCTTCGGAGGTCACAGTTGCCACCGACGCGGACGGAAATGCTATGAACTTGGTTCATGGCGGGATTGCTGACGGCGCAGGTCCAACGTACCCTGTCCCGGGGGATCAGAGGAACCAACTCAGCAATGGTGCCGACTTTGCTTTCTCGGAGCCGAGCATTCCGCTTGGACGTGACGAGCCTTATGCTCCGGTAAACGAGTCGTGTAAGGTCCAAGCTCCTAGTGAGCCTGTGAGAGGAATTGATCTAAACGGAGTAGGAGCAGACAGCACGCCAAAGGGACCGGAGATAGGGTGTAGCCTTCTGAATCTTGAGGGATTCCTCAGGGACCTCGAAAACTACGGCGCGATAGATACTTTCTTTCCCACGAATCCCGATATTGCTGCTGGGAAGGAACCTATCGTTGATGGCACCCCTGGTTCTCAAAAGATAAGGGAGATCACTGCCGACACGGGTAGCGGTGCGGTTAATTACATGTCCGGCGAGTACCAACTTGTCGGCGTCGTAGACGGTAAGGAAAACGTCTTCCAGACCTTCACGGTTGAAGAAGGATAGTAGAACAGGCACTCGCCGTTTCTTTCGTCCCTTTACGACTAACCGTGCGTATCATCGCGTCCTGCGTTTCTGCTTCTATTTATATGCGGTTCTGCTTGCCTTTGCTCTCAGTCATAGAAGATGTGAACTCATCGACAGACTCAGCGAACACTTGAAGCAAATATCGCGTACTACCTTGCCCTCTTGGGAGAAAATATCGGTATATAGGCGTAAAGAACCCTATTATATAGATTTTAATTCGGCTAAGTCGGAGCCATGAATACATGCGCAGACGTGACCTTCTGAAAACCTCGGGAGCACTAGTCGGTGCCGGACTGGCAGGATGCGTGGGGGGAGCCAGCGAAGCTGGATATACCTTCATGATGTCTCCGTCGGAGCCGGTGGAGCAGATGCGGGCACAGTACACCCCTGTCGCCGGATACCTCTCGGACGAACTCGGTTCTGAGGTCAGCCTCCAGTACGCAAGCAGCTACAGCGCGATAAACAGGGCACTCGGCTCGGGCAACGGACATATGGCGGAGATGGGACCCATAGCCGCCGCACTCGGTGTCGAGTCGGAAAACGTCGAGATAGTCCTACAGAGACGTGGGTACGGCTCTTGGACGTACTCCAGCGTCATAGTAACGCGTGAGGACTCCGACATTGAGAGCCTCGAAGACCTGAGAGGTGGCACGTTAGCCTTCGCGGACATGCTAAGCGCGAGCGGCTCCGTCTACCCCCTGGACATGTTGAAGGACGGGGGTATAGAGGTCGGGAACGCGCCAAAGAACGACAGCGGAGCCGAGTTCGATGGGACATGGTCGAACCACGCAGCAGCCTTCGAATCCATGATGGCGGGACAGGCAGACGCTGCGGGTGTCGGTCTTTTCATGGCTACGGGTGATGACGGCGAATACAAGGACGGTGTGCGCGAGGTTGCGAGAAGGGACGGTCTCGCACGCGCACCTATCGTCGTCAGTCCGGAACTCAGCGAGGACGAGAAAGAGAGCTTCGTAAATTCGTTCGTTGACGCTCCCGAGGAGGTATACCACGGCGAATCCGGTAACCCCGACAACGACGACGACAACCTCTGGTTCGACGCAGTTAGACCGGCGAGCGTCGAAACCTACGAGTCGATGATAGAGACGGCACGCGGGCTCGGAATAGAGATAGATCTTCTTGACCAGACGGCTGAGGAGTCGGCTGAGGACTGATGTCTTCGCTCACCGTCGAGAACCTGACAAAGGTCTACGGAGAAACCGTCGCGCTCGACAACGTCGGCTTCGACTCCACGGGCGGTGAGTTCGTCGTCGTTCTCGGTCCTTCTGGTGCCGGTAAATCGACGCTGTTGCGTCTTCTCAACGGTCTCGAAAAGCCGACAGAAGGCAGTATCGTCCTGAACGAAAAGCCTGTCGAGGGGACGCGTAGTGAGACGGCGATGGTCTTTCAGGACCACAACATAATCGAGGGGATGAGCGCGTACAAGAACGCTCTGACAGGCGCGCTTTCGGAGACAGGAACGCTCGACAGCGTACTCACGAGGTACGACGACGAAAAAAAGAAGCTCGCTCTTGAGGCTCTCGATACTGTTGGTCTTCTCGATGAGGCGCGTCAGCGTGCGGGAAGCATGAGCGGCGGTCAGAAACAGCGCGTCGGTATCGCCCGCGCGCTCGTTCAGGAGCCGGAGATGCTCCTTGCCGATGAACCCGTTGCGAGCCTCGACCCCAAGTCTGCACAGGAGGTCATGTCGTACATGAAGACCGCTGCGGAAGAGAGGAACCTGACCGTCATCGTGAACCTGCATCAGGTCAAGATAGCACGGCAGTTCGGTGAGAGGTTCATAGGTCTTCGAGGCGGTTCGCTCGTGATGGACACAGACGAGACGATAGACATGGACAAGATAGACGAAGTCTACTACGGCGGTGACAGCGAGGGTGAAGAAGACGGAGCGATGGACGAGGAAAAGAGGGTGGTAGGGTGACACAGGTCGAGGCACAAGATGAGCAAGACTCACGTGACGAAATAGAGGAGCAGCTTTCGAAGATACGGAGCGAGAAGATACGACACCGTGTCTTCATCGCCAGCACCCTCGTTTTCGTTGTTCTATCGACGTACATGGGGATGCGGTTCGTCGGCTTCAACCTCGGTGAGCTTTACGGACAGCTTGGCACCTTCGCAGAATCCCTCGGTGACTTTACGAGCCCCAACTTCCGTTTCTTCTCCGTCTACTCCGCAGAGAACGAGATAACCGGACTGCGCGGTCTCTACGAGTCCTTCCTGCATCCCGGAACCATACCCGAAAGCATCCTTCAGAACGACGACCAGATACTTCTGCGCGCCATACTCGTGACACTCGTCATCGGCTTCGTAGGAACCGTCCTTGGCTTCCCGCTTGCCCTCCTCTTCGGCGTCCTTGGCTCTGAGCGCGTCGTGCCTTTCCCTTTCAACTTCGTCTTCCGTGGTACGATGAGCACGATAAGGTCGATACCCGCTCTCGTCTGGATACTCATCTACGTCCCGCTCGCTGGCATAAGCCCCGTAAGCGCGGTTCTCGCAATCACAACTGACACCGTCGGCAATCTTGGTAGGCTCTTTACCGACGAACTCGAAGAGGTCGAGGACGGACCGATAGAGGCGATAGACTCGACGGGTGCTTCAAAGTCCCAGTCGGTCGTATTCGGCATGCTGAGTCAGGTCTCGAACTCTTTTATCGCGTGGACGCTTTACATACTCGAAATAAACGTCAGGATAGCGATAAGCTTAGGCGTCCTTGGTGCTGGTGGCATCGGTCAGTACATACAGCTACAGATAAACCTCGTCGAGTACGGAAGGGCTTCAGCCGGAATTATCCTCGTTGTGGTAATAGTGATTTCGGTCGAGATGGTTTCGTCACGCGTCAGGGCGCGTCTACGTCCGAGCGAACACGAAAGCAAGGGTCTGCTTGACTCCATAAGAAACCTCGCGGACAAGGATAGATGGATAGGAAGTTCATGAAAGAGGAAGAAAGATACCAAGCTACCGAGACCGCAGAGAGAGCGGCGAAGGAGGCTGGAGAGAAGGCTCTCGAAAGGTTCAGAGAGGAGTTCGAGACGGATACGAAAGACGACAAGACAGACTACGTGACAACGGCGGACCACGAGGCGCAAGAGGCAGCTCTTGATGTCCTACGCGACGGTTTCCCTGACGACAGTATAGTCGCGGAGGAAGGTGACGGAGTAAAGACAGTTCCTGACAAGGGAAGATTCTGGATAATCGACCCAATAGACGGTACCGCCAACTTCGTACACGGAACCCCTGTCTGGGCGTCGAGCGTCGCTCTTGTGATAGACGGCGAGCCCGTGGCTTCGGCGAACTATATGCCCGCACTCGGCGACATGTATGTCGCTGGCGAAGAGACACGTCTGAACGGCGAGCGCGTCACTGTGAGCGATGCTACTGACCACGAAGTTTTCAAGATAGTCCCGACCGTCTGGTGGGAACACAACAGAAGGGATGAGTTCGCGGAGGTGTCGCGCCGTGTCGTGACCGGGTTCGGAGATCTTCTACGTGTGGGTTCGGCACAGACAGCACTTTCGATGCTTGCCTCGGGTGCGTTGGAAGGCGTCGTCACGAACGTCGATGTCAACCCTTGGGACTCCGTCGCTGGCGTGCACATGGTGAGATGCGGAGGCGGTACTGTCACGGGAACTGACGGAGAGCGATGGACGACAAACTCCAAGGGACTCGTAGCTTCGAACGGTAAGGAACACGAGGCAGTGCTCGAAACCGTTCGAGGTCTGTAACGTTTTCAGCCGTCTCTCACGGCTTCCTCACGTCTCAGACCTCTTTGGTAGAAGCGATATGGTGTCTGCTTCTCGCCCGGTATGTTTCCTTTGCTTCGACGGTCACGAACCCCTCAGCTTCGCAGTCGTAAGCAGTCAGCGACCCGCCGTAGACACAGCCTGTGTCGAGACCGACGGCGTTGCCTAGGTCAAGAGGCGCGTTGAGTACAGTATGACCGAAAAAGACACGCAGATCGTCTTCGTACCTCTCGAACCAAAAAGTTCCTTCGTAGCCTTCGCCGTAGAGCGACCGTGTTTCGCGCAGGTCGTCAGGACTGTGTGCGCGTAAAGGCTTTCCGGGTAAGACACCTCCGTGGACGGCAAGCGAATCCTCCCACGAGACGACGACGGGCAGGGAGCTTAGATACTCGCGGTTTTCCCTGCATATATCCGTTTTGTGCTTGCCATCCAGTATCTTCTGTTCGTTGTTACCGGTTACGGAGACTGCGTTTTCCATGCGTCTGACCTTTCCGACCACAGCATCGCTGTTGGGACCTTTGTTGACAAGGTCGCCCACGAACACCAGCATATCGTCTTCCGAGGGTGAGAGTCTGCGAAGGAGCGTCTCTAGTTCGTCGTAACAGCCGTGTACGTCCCCGACTACGTAGACGTTTTCGTACTCGTCGGTGTCGAGACGTACGTGTTGCCTCTCGACTGCGGGTGAGAACTCCGGCACAGCGGACTGTTTTGACATCTTATTATTTAGACTACCGCTTCCTGTATATCACTTTGTAAGATACATACGTCGTCGAACGTACGGCTATGTACTTCCGCATATCTCTATTATAAAGACGAATAAACTACGGACAAACCTGTGAAAGTGGGGAGACGGACCCTGTCCATGAAACCACCCCACACCTGCCAAGGTCCGTCATGCCTCGGTTAGCCACCTCCCCTGTTCCTCTTTGTTCGTTGTAAGCACAAGCTACAAAACCGCTCCTGCCGTACGTCGCCCATGAAGAAGGTCGATGACCTGATGGAGAGCGCGCGCGAACTCAAGGAGCGCGGTCTCAAAAGCGGCGAAATCGCCGACGAGTTAAATGTCTCACGCGAGACGGCGAACTGGCTTCTGACACACTCGCCGACGGACAAACAGGACGACGCACCCGGCGACATACATCTCGACTGGTCCCCGATAGGAGGAAGTTCGTACAGGCTCTCGCTTGTCGCCGCAGCGATGAAAGACCTGATAGACGAAAGTCTCGAAGAAGACCCAGAGGTTGTCGTCGGCATCGCAAAGGCTGGTGTGCCGCTCGCAACCCTCGTAGCGCGTGAGTTCGACGCACGTCTCGCGGAGTACACGCCACGCAAACAGAAGCTGAAGGACGAGGACGACTACGACGACCTGAGCGGCTCCTTCAGCAGGAACTTCGCGGAGGTCGAGGACGCACGGTGCGTCGTCGTCGACGACGTTATCACGAGCGGTAGGACGATGACCGAAGCAGTGCGTTTCGTGGACGAAAAAGGCGGAACGCCGGTAGGTGCGGCTGTCCTTGCAAACAAGTCGGACAAGTCGAAGATAGACGGCGTTGAGGTCGAGTCCCTCTTGGGCGTCATAATGGTAGAGTGATGAAAGGACGACAGAGAAGCGGAAGCGACGACAGACGCCTTACGACGGGTTGCGAAGCACTCGACGACCTGTTGGGCGGCGGCTTCCAACGCGGTACCGTCTCGCAGGTCTACGGCGAACCGAGCGCGGGGAAGACGAATATCTGCCTCCAGACCGCAGTCGAGGCTGTCGAAGAAGGTGGAGGTGTCGTCTACATCGACACAGAAGGTGTCAGTCTCGAAAGACTGAGACAGATAGGTGGAGACGGGTTCGAGGAAAACGCACACGACTTCATCATAAAGGACGCCTACGACTTCGAGGAACAAGCCGTCGCTGTGCGCGATGTCGAAAACATCGCAGCCGAAACCGACCTCGTCGTGCTCGATTCGGCGACAGGTCTCTACCGTGTCGAAGCCGACGACGGCGAAGAGTCGTCGCTGAAGAGACTCACACGTCAGATAGCCCACCTGACAGGTCTTGCGCGCAAACACGGCTTCGCGGTCATCGCAACAAACCAGATATACACCGCCGTCGAGACACAGAACGAGGAGTACAACCCCTTAGGCGGCAAGATGATGGAGCACTGGACGAGCGTAATAGTCAGTCTCGAACGTTCGAGGGTAGACGAGACAAAAAGGAAGGCGACGGTCGAGAAACATCCGGCGAAGCCACCCGGCGAAGAAGCCGAGTTCCGCATAACAGGTTCAGGCATCAAGGACGCGTGAGAGCGACAAAGCCGACAATCATAAAACGATATATGGAAGCGGCGGCATTCAGCGAGGGAGAGACAGAATGATAGTCACGATGACCTTGGAGCTGAGCGACGAACCCGGAGAGCTTCTCAATGCTCTCCAGCCTGTCGCGGACAAAGGAGGCAACATAGTCAGCATAACCCACCAGAGAGGCGAGGTTACGCCTCGTGGGACGCTCCCTGTGGAGGTCACCTTTGAGGTGGTCGAGGAGCGTCTGGAGGACGTTCTCGACAGCCTGCGCGAGATGGGTATACGTGTCGCGCAGTTCGGTGAGGAAAGATTCCACGAATCGATGACTGTGGTTTTGGTCGGACATATAGTCGAGAGCGACGTTACGGACACGATAGAGTCGGTCGAGGCGGAGGATGTCAAGATAGTGGATTTCTCGCTTGCGATGCCTGACGATCCCGGAGAAACGTCGAGTGCACGTCTCGTCGTCAACGCGACGTGTCAGGACAAACTCGAACAGGCTGTCGAGACTCTGAACGATGTCTGTGAGCGCAAAGACCTCGTGAAGATGCAGCCGATAGGGGTGGTCTGATGCGTGTAGCACTCGTAGGATTCGGTGCAGTAGGACGTGGTTTCGCGGACGCGCTCCTTGGTGGCGCGCTCGACGATGTGGAGATAGATGTCGTTCTCGTCGCCGACTCCTCTAGCGTCGCCGTAGATGAAGATGGTCTCGACCTCGAAGCGGTCAAGCAACGAAAGGACGATGGGGGCGTAGTCGGCGACGGAGAAGATACGCTCGGCGCGCTCGAAGACGCCGACTATGACGTTCTCGTCGAAGCAAGTCCGACGACGCTCGGTGACGCCCAACCCGCCTTCGGATACATGACGACAGCGATGGAAAACGGCGCACACGTCGTCACGTCGAACAAAGGTCCTCTTGCGATGCGTTACGGCGAGGTTATGAAAGCCGCAGAAGAAGCCGGTGTCGAGGTACGTATGGAGGGTGCGGTCGGCGGTGCGATACCTACGATAAACACGGTGCGGGAGTCACTCGCCGGCAACGACGTGACGGGTGCGCGCGGCATCCTGAACGGTACCTGTAACTTCATCCTGACACGTATGTTAGAAGAGGGTCTTACCTACGAACACGTCCTTGGCGAGGCACAGGACATGGGTATCGCCGAGGCAGACCCAACCTTCGACGTTGAAGGCATCGACACAGCACTCAAATGCGTCATACTCTCGAACGTTCTTTTCGAGGGCGAAAGGACGCTGGACGACGTTGACGTTGCCGGAATAACCGAAGTCACACCCGACTCCCTGCGTCTCGCGCGTGAGTCAGGACACGTCGTAAAGTTGGTCGGTGAGGTTTCGGAGGACGCACTGGGCGTCGCACCGCGTCTCGTCCCACAGGGACACGCACTCGACGTTGGCGGCACGTTAAACGTCGTCTCGTTCGACGCCGACCTCGCGGGCGAAGTGACTGTCACAGGACACGGTGCGGGGAGTTCGGAGACAGCGAGTGCGCTCGTAAGCGACATCGCTGCGATAGCCCGAAAAAGATGAAAGTAGACCTTTCGAACGTTCTCGATGAACGCGTCGAAGACGGTCTTACGCACGATGCTCTGGAGGAAAGCGGTGCGGACGGCATAGAGATACCCCAAAACGTCGCACGTCTTCCGCACCGTACAGACGGCGACGAAATCGCAGAAGCGGGCGAACGCCTCTCCGACGAGTTCGGCGCTTTCGTCAACATCGGAATCGGCGGTAGCGCGCTCGGCGGTGCGACACTCGTTGACGCACTCGCACCCGACGGTTCTGCGTACTTCGTGGACAACGTTGACGCCGACTTCTTAGGGCACCTTCTCGAAAGAATCGACCTCGAAGATACGGTCTTCAGCGTCGTTTCGAAAAGCGGCGGCACGGCGGAGACGATAGCGAACTACCACGTCTTACGCGACGCACTCGAAGACGCAGGCTGCGAACCGTCGGAACATCTCGTCGTAACGACCGGGGGAGAAAGCCCTCTGAGAGAAGTCGAGACACGCGCAACCTTCGACTTTCCCGATGTTCCGGGGCGTTACTCCGCACTTTCGGTAGTCGGTCTGCTCCCTGCGGCTTTCGCGGGAATCGATATCAAGCGCGTACTTGAAGGAGGTGTGCGCGCGGAACCGACGGACGGCGTACTCGAAGACGCGGGACGCGCGCTCGGTGCGACGAGTTACCTCTTGGGAGAACGTTTCGTCGAAGCGTCGGTCATGATGCCTTACGCCGAACGCCTCGAAACCTTCGCGGAGTGGTACGCACAGATATGGGCGGAGTCACTCGGAAAGGACGGCGGAGGACAGACGCCCGTACGCGCAGTCGGTGCGACAGACCAGCACTCTCTCCTACAGTTGCTCGTCGATGGTCCGCGTGACAAGCTCGTGACCTTCGTTGACCCCGGAGACGACGCCGACTCCTTCGAGGTTTCTGGACACGACGGCTACCTTGACGGCGTCTCGATAGACGCACTCCGTGACGCCGAGATGGACGCGACACAGGCTTCCATCGTCCGTAACGACGTGCCGAACATCCGCGTCGAACTCGACGGTGTGACAGCCGACGAGGTCGGCGAACTCCTTTACACGTACGAGGTTGCGACCGTCGTCGCAGGAAGGCTCGCTGGAGTGAATCCGTTCAACCAGCCCGGTGTCGAATGGGGCAAGAAGGCGGCACGCGGCGCGCTTGGCGACGACACCTGCGCCGACGAACGTGCGGCTGTCGAGTCGGTTAAGGAAACCCTTTTGCGGATATAGCGACAACTTTCTGTGATGGCAACTGTTCAAAACAGTAACCGTGAGAAAAAGTTGTCCGACCTTGGTACTGCGGTCGGACTCGCAGCCGCGGGTATGTTGATAGGGTTCGTGACTCTGTTGTTCCTCGGTAGTGTTTTGAGGGCTTCGGGTTTGCTTTCGGTTCTCCCCCAGAGCTTCAGTATAGTCCTCTCGTTGATTGCTCTGCAGGGTGTTGGACTTGTAGGTACAGCGGTATTCTACATATTTACAACCGACAAAGAGTTTAGCTATGTCAAGCTCCGTAAGCCCTCGTTGAAACAGGTCGCCATAGGCTTCGGTGGCGTCTTGATCATGCTGGCTGCTGTCGTGGTAATCTCGATAATATTACAGTCGCTTGGTCAGAGCACGGCGCAACACGGTACCGTTAGCCAGATACAGGAGAACCCGCGCATCGCGCTGTACATGATTCCGCTCTCGATACTCGTGATAGGACCCGGTGAGGAACTCCTTTTCCGAGGCGTGATACAGACCAAGCTACGTGAGTCTTTCTCAGGTGTGGGTGCTGTTGGTGTTGCGAGTGCGATATTCTCCCTCATACATATACCTGCTTACGGGAGCAACGTTATAGTGGATATAATCCAACAAGGAGGCGTCACGATGGAGAACCTCCAGAGCCTTGGTGTCACGCTTTTGATACTCTTCGTGCTCGCACTCGTTCTCGGATATGTCTATGAAAAAACAAACAATCTGACGGTGCCGATAATAACCCATGGCTTCTTCAACGCCGTCCAGTTCGGCTTTGTCTATATTGGAACGCAGTATGCCGACGAACTCGAAGAGGCAGCGTACCTAGTCTTCTGACCGGTTTACCGAAAGGAACTTCACCACCCGACGACAACTTTCCTGAAAGGCAAGGTGTCTAAGGTGAACATAGAGGAGACAGTAAAAACGGAGTACGAAAGGTTCGAACCCGATACGCACGCTTCTAAGATAAAAGGCTTCTTCGAGGACTCGGGGGAGACAGCCGTCGTAGTCGGCGAAAGCCGTTACGAGGGTGTCGTTACACGCAGGAGGCTTATCGCGTCCCACGTAGACCCGAACGAGAAGGCGGGTTCGCTCGCGGGTGACCCGCCGCGTGTCACAAGAGACGAGGACGTACGCGAGGTCGCACGCCTCATGGTCGAGAGCGACTTCAAGGTTCTCCCGGTCGAGGAAGGGAAGGAGATAATCGGAATCGTAACAGCCGATGACCTTCTGCGCAACGTGAACTCGCAGTTGGGCGTCCTAGACGTGGAGGATGTCTACACGAAAGACGTGATAAGCATAACGTCGGAGACAAGCGTCGGGCGTATCATAAACATACTCCGCGAGAACGGTATCTCGCGTGTTCCCGTCATCGATGAAGGAAGGCTCGTTGGTCTCGTAAGTCTCTACGATATACTCGACTTCAGCGTGCGCGAGGAGACGCGCGACAAAGGCGGCGGAGGAACCGGTGAGGTACGCGGCGACTCGGGCGGCGACCACGGCGGGTTCGGTCCGCGCCACGGCGACGCCGACAGGATGCTCGACATACCTGCGGAGGACGTTATGAACTCGCCCGTCGAGACAGCGACACCCGGCGAAAGCTTAGAAGACGCAACTGAGAACATGCTCGACCGCGGATTCTCGTCTCTCGTCGTTACAGAGGACGGAGGTGCTGTCGGCATAATCACAAAGACCGACATACTGCGTTCGCTTACGTGGGACGAGGAGTCGCGTATGGACGTTCAGATATCCAACGTCGAGTTCCTCGATCCAATGTCGCACGAGGACGTGGCAGCGATGCTCGAAGACGTAGCCGACAAGTACGCCGAAATGCAGGTTCTACACGCCCATGTCCATCTGAAACGGCACAAGGAGAACCTGCGCGGTAACCCGTTGATTCTTGCGCGCGTCGTCCTTTACACAAACAAGGGACAGTTTGTCGTCAAGGGCGAGGGCTACGGTCCCCGGCGCGCGCTCCGTCTCGCACGTGACAAACTCGAACGACGTGTACTGAGCGCGAAAGGTGTTAGCAGGAAAGACCGTGACGCTGAGCGGCTTTTCAAAGACCTCGGTCTTTAGAGCGACGAAGCGATTACGAAGCCGCCGATGTAGAGAAGAATGATAAACGACGCTATGATTAGAAAGGCTATCTTTCCTGGTGACTGTATCGGGTAGCTTGCGTTCGCGCGTATCTTTTTGCCTATCATGGTCGGTGATGTATGCGTCGGAACATAACTGTGACGGATAGGAGGTTCAGCCCTCGGAACCGATATTCTCCAACGTCTCGCGTGTCCGCCCAACGTAGCTGTTGTTTTCCCAGCTCCTGAGTTCTGATATCTCGTCGAGTGCATCGAGTGCTTCCGACCGCGAAAGAACATCTCGGTGGACGAGAACCTCCAGAAACTTGGGTGTCGTGACGAGGCGAACATCGGAGAGCGACGCGTGTATTGTACCGAGACTGTTGAACTCGTCACAGAGAAATAGGTCCGCGCGCTCGTTAGCAAGAGTTACCGCTGCATTCTCCCCGTCATCAAGAGGGAAGTCCGAATCGAGTTCTACGTTTTCCGCGTCTATCTCGTCCACGTACCTCAACGCTTTTTCAGCGGCACGTGCCTGTTCGTCTTCGTACGAAGCGGTTTGCTTCAGTTCTTCGACCACCTTCCGAGGGACGAGTAGGTCGTACTCCTCAACGAGAGCGTCGAGAATCCTGTGGGTTCGCGTGCTACCGAGGCTAACGAGAGCAGAAGTGTCGGCTACGACCGTCGTCATCTATACGTCAGCGAGTTCTTCGGCGTCAGTTTCAAGCTGTTTCTTAAGGACACGGAAGTTTGCGGCTTCCTCGTGTCCAACGAGGTCAGCGAGTTCGTCGTAGGAGATACTGTCATCGTAGTAGGCGTCGGCTATCTCCTGTTTCACCTCGTCATCGTGTGCGGCATCGCGGAGATACCGGCGCAGAGCCTGTACGAGTATGTCAGTCCTGTCGGTGTCGAGAACTTCGGCAAGAGAGTCGGCGGATTCCACGAGACTCCGCGGTGCGCGGAACTGGACACGTTTTTTCTCGGACATATGTGTATATTGTGAGCGCGATATGTTAAAAGCTGTTTCGTCCGAGTCGGTTCTCACTCAAAGTCCATAGGGAAGATCAGAGTATCTCCTTCACCGTGCCGATACCTTTGCTCCTACCTTCGCGGAAGACGAAACGCTGTCCTTCCTCTACGGCGTAAGGACGGAACTTGAAACGCACACGTACGTCGTCCTTTTCGCCCGGCAGGACGTTTCCGCTTTCGGGTTCGAAGACGGTCGCCTCCGAAGCGGTTTCGAGATGTACGACGGGTTCGTATCCGCTCCGGATACGTGTCGGATGGTTGAGAACCATGATTTCTGCGCGAAACTCACGTACGCTCTCGCGTGGTTCTGAAGAAAGAACCATTCCGCGTTTCACTTCTTCGTCGTCAACGTTCTTTAGCGCGATTCCGACGATGCTGCCCGACTTCGCGCGGTCAACACGGTGGTAGTGCATCTCGATAGACCGTACCTCAACCTCGCGGAACTCTCCGTCCGCAGTCGGTCCTAAGTAGACCGTCTCGCCTTCCTCAACGACGCCGCTTTTGACCGTACCGCTTGCGACAGTACCGACACCCGTGACGTTGTACGTTCTGTCGACGTACATCTCGAACTCCTCATCCGCGCCGTCGTGTGTCTCGGGTAGGCGCGAAAGGAGTTCATCGAGTGTGTCGAATCCTTCGAGCGTGACCGCACTCGTACGCACGACGGGAACGACGACGCCGTCGGGGAGGCGTTCGACCGCGGTTTCTACGCCGTCTTCGTTCTTTGCTACGCTGTAAGGCACCTTTCCGACGTTGCGGAGGAGTTGGGCGACCTCCTTCTCGACTTCCTCGACGCGTTCTTCTGTCACAGCGTCCGTCTTCGTGACGGCAACGAGTGTCGGCAGGTCGGTGGCTAAGAGGACGCCTAGGTGCTCACGCGTCGTGCGCGTCGGTCCGTCGTCCGCCGCGACGGCAACGAGACCGTAGTCGAGTTTCTGCCCGACGATACCGCGTATCGTTGTGCGCAACCACGGTTCATGACCGACGGTGTCTACGAAGCTGACAAGACGGTCGGCGTTGCTAACAACGTCCGATTTCTCGCGTTTCGAAAGCGGGTTGTTCATACGTACAGGCTCGCCGTCCTCGAAGCCGTAGACTCCGTACGAGAGGTCGGCGGAAAGACCGCGTTCTATCTCGTGTGGCTGTACGTCTAAGTAGGCACGCGTCCCGCCGTCGCCGTCGTCCGCGCTACCTGTCACAAGCGTCCCGACGAGAGTGCTCTTTCCATGATCGACGTGTCCCGCCGTTCCGACGACGATATGGTCCATCTCGTCGTACGTGTCTGCGACGGTAACGACACCGACGCGTCCGCCGTCAACCTCGTGCGTCTCCACGTCGCGCACGACGGCGTCTGCCTCGTCTGCGACGACCGAGAGAACGTCGACGGTTTCGTCGTAGTCCTCCTCTGCGATACCTTTCAAGCCTCCGTCGTCCGTCACACCGACGACGTAGACCGCGACACCGTCTCCTGTAAGAACACGGTGACGCATCTGAGAAGCGAGCGACTCCAGCCTGCCACGTTCGAGATGCGTCTCGGTTTCGAGACGTTCCTTGAACTCTATGTTCTCGCGTTCCCCACCCTCTACCAGCTCTAAAAGTTCAGAAGGCGGCATTCTTGTACCTGTTTTCGGGGTTCCGGGTTGCCCTTTCGTTTTTCACCGCATTCCAACTTTGTCATCTGTTAACAAAAGCCTTCCGTCGGTTCAGTTTACGCGTCGATACCGAATCAGTCTTCGACTATCTCTCGTCGGGCACGTTCGACGGCTTCGTGGTAAGCCTCTCTGCGTTGGTTTAGCTGTTCCTGAAGCCGTTTCAGGTCGTCAAGTAATGCGTCGGCTACTGCGTCGGGCACGTCTATCTCACGTGATATCCCCCAGTCGTCCGCGGGGAGCGATATGACACCTTTGCTCAGGTCGTACATGGGTGAGTATCCTTCGGCACCGCGTGTCTCTACGGCGACCTCTGCTACACCGTCACGCGGTTCTGCGCGCACAAGCACCTCCTCAACGTTACCGCGTCCGTCCTCGCGCTCGAAGACGTACTCCTCCGTCTCGTCCACCTTTGGCGTTTTCTCTTCGGCGAGAATCTCGCGTGCACGAAGTATAATACGTTTGTCGTCCTCGAAAGCCTCTTTCTCGTCTTCCGTCATCTCCTCGCCTATCTCTTCACGTATCTCCGCAAGGTCTTCTTCGAGACGTTCGACAGCCTCTTCTGGAAGGGCGACCGTCTCGGAGTCGCCGTTCGACCTGACGTACTCCTGTATGTCGAGGACAAGCATACCGTCCTCTGTCAGACCGCCGAGTTCGCCTGAACGACCGTCGCCGTTCGTTCCGTCGTCTCCGAAGCTCCACCGGACGTACGCGTTGAAAGCGTTCCTGTACGCGCCAAGACGGACTGTTCCTTCCTCCGTCTCGTAGCTGTAGTCGTAGTCTCGCAACTTGGACGGCATAAGGGCTTCTCCGACTTATCTCTGACGGCGACAGGTACCTTCGTTTCGCATCCACCAAGTATGTGACTAGCGTCTGACGCAGGCTTATAAGTAGCGAGTATGTACGCCCGTCCAATGACCACAGAGAAGGGCGATTCGATCGAAAGTCTCGAAAACGAGATGTCGAAGTTGAAACGGCAGATAGAGAACAATCCCGACGAAGATGCTATGCTCAACTTGGCGCGTAAGCTCAGGACAGACCACGAGACTGTGCGCGACGCTGTACAGTACGCGGACATACCCGAGAAAGACAAAAAGAAGCTTCTGAGACTCGCAGAAGAGATGTGAGTCGGGTTCGTAGAAGCTCAGCTTAGATGGTCGGCTACGTCGTCTGAGAGTACGGTTCCGCAGTAGTCACATCTTATCTCGCCGTCGCGCACATCGAAGATAGTCTCGACGGGTTCTCGTGTGTTGGTGATACAGTTGGGGTTCGGGCAGTCGAGGACGCCGCGTATCTCGTCGGGCATAGATACCTCGTACTTGTCGCGCACCTCGAAACCACGTATGACGTTTACCGTCACATCGGGTGCGATGAGCGCTATTATGTCCGCCTCCTTGGAGCCTATCTCGCGGTCTTCGACCTTTACGATATCCTTGCGTCCCATTGCGTCGCTCGGTACGTTCATCGCTACGCTCACAACATCGCGCGTCGATGAATCGACGCCTAAGACCCGGAGGACATTGAGAGACTGTCCCTGAGGTATGTGGTCTATGACCGTTCCGTCCTCTATCGGTTTTATCTTTAGTTCCTCCATCAGGCTTCACCTCTTGCGTTTATTACGGCGTCAAGGACTGCCATACGTACAGGCACGCCGTTGTGTGCCTGTTCGAAGTAACGCGCCTGACGTTTCTCATCGACCTCAGGTGCGATTTCGTCAACACGTGGAAGCGGATGCATAAGAACGAGGTTATCGCTTGCCTCGTCGAGCGTCTCTGGTGTGACGCGGTACTCGCCTGCGACCTTCTCGTATTCCTTCTCGTCCGGGAAACGCTCCTTCTGTATCCTCGTGACATAAAGAACATCGAGCGACTCGACAACGCCATCGACCGTATCTACCTCCTCGAACTCAACTCCTGCGCGCCTGAGTTCAGTCCGTACGTTTTCGGGTACGCGGAGCGAAGGCGGCGAAACGAACGTCATACGTGTGCCGAACTTCGCAAGAGCAAGAGCGAGCGAGTGAACGGTGCGTCCGTATTTGAGGTCGCCCATGACACCGACGCGTAGGTCGCCCAGTGGTGCGTCAACGTTGTCGCGTACGGTGTAGAGGTCTAAGAGCGTCTGTGTCGGATGGTGTCCCGCACCGTCGCCTGCGTTTATGACCGGGGCATCAACGAACTCCGAAGCGAGACGTGCCGAACCTTCGCGCGGATGGCGCAGGACGATAGCGTCTGCGTACCCCTCGACGACACGAACCGTGTCTGCGAGCGTCTCTCCTTTCTGGACGCTCGAAGACTCGACGCTACCCATATCGACCGTGCGCCCGCCGAGGCGTTTCATCGCGGAGTCGAAGCTCATACGTGTACGTGTCGAGGGTTCGAAAAAGAGAAGCGCGAGAACGTATCCTTCGAGCGCGTCCGAATGTTCAATTTCGTCGGCGCGGTCAAGGAGGCGGAGGATGTCCTCCTTCGACATCTCCTTCGTGTTTATGATGTCCATTCTCTCTCAGAGTCGCGCCGTAGGATAAAAAGACCTGCGTTAACTCAGCCGCTATGACTGCTCAGGTCACGAGGTCGAGCATCGCCTCGTAAGGAGATTCAGCCTTCACGACGCCGCTCGCAACAAGCACACCCTCCGCACCGAGTTCGCGTGCCGCTTCCACATCGTCGCCCGACGTTATACCCGCGCCACAGAGAACAGGAACGTCCGAGACGGACGAGACATGTTCGACAGTGTCGGTGATTATCTCGGGGTCAGCCTTGCTAACAGGCGTTCCTGTGCCGATTAGTTCGGGCGGTTCGACTGCGACGGCATCCGGTTCGAGCGTCGCAACAGCGGCGGACTGCGCGGGGTTGTTCGCACAGACGACCGTTTCGAGCGACTCTTCGCGCGCCGATTCGAGCGACGCGTCGATATCGGCGAGTTTTAGACGTCTTTCGGAGTGGTTCAGAAGGGTTCCTCCCGCGCCCGCTTCCGCGACGGCACCTGCGTGTACCGCGCCCGTGTTGCTTCCGTACTCTATACCGTCGATATGTTGGGCGAATGTCTCGACGCCCGTCTCGGCGACTGCGTGTAAGTCCGCCGCCTGCGGAGCGACGGCGACACGCGCTCCAGTCTCCTCCGCAACATCGCGTGCGTCCTCGGCGACACGTACTGCGCGCTTCCCTGTACCGGCGCGGTATGTCTTGAGATTTACGAGCAGAAACACGTTTCAGTCCTTACGTTCGATTATGTCGCCGACGGTATATCCGCCCGACGAGTCGTCCGTCTCCCACTCCTCGCCGCCGACCTCCTCGGTAAGAGAGATGCCGAGGGAGGATTCGAGCTTTCTGCGTACGTCCTCGCTCGGTCGCATCTCTCCGCGCTCTATCTTACGGATGAGGCTTAGCTTCTCGTTTAGGTCGTCGGCGAGTTCCTCCTGTTTCATCCCTGCTCTCTCGCGTGCGTCCCTGACACGCTGGTCGTAGTCGGGCGCGAGCGTTCCGAGTTCGTCCATAGGGTCGTGTGTCGGTCCTCCGCCGGAGGAAGGTGGCGACTGTCTTGTCGTCCCGCCGCCTCCGCCCGAACTCGACGAGCCTGAGCCGGAAGACTTCTTGCTCTTTTCACGTTCTTCGTCGTGCAGAACGGTACCGAACTCCGTGCAGTTCGAACAGACCTCTAGTTGCGTCCCTTCTGTCTGTATCGTCGTCGGGTCGTCGGTCTCAGCACCGCACATCTCACACTGCAAGCTTGTTCACCGTGATGAGAAAGGACGCAGAGGCGTAAAGTGGTTTCGGCTGTACTGCTTGTGACAGAAGACAGTTAAGCCGCCAAGGCACAAAGCCGACCATGACGAACATACTCATCCGCGCCGTCTGGTTCATCTTCATAGGCATCTGGGCGACGCCTCTACTCCTTTACGTCGCGTGGTTCTGTAACTTGACCATCGTACTACTACCTGTGGGAATTAAGCTGATAAACTACGCGCCGTTTGTGGCTTCGTTGAAGGAGGGTTCGGAGAAGGTTGAGATGGACGGCGGTAAGGCACAGACGTCGCTTCCTATCCGCGCCGTCTATTTCGTCTTCGTCGGCTGGTGGCTAAGCCTTCTGTGGATAACTGTCGCGGCTTTCTTTACGATCTCCATAATCGGATACCCTATCGCGGTCACGATGTATTCGTCGCTGCCCTACGTGACTTCGCTTTACAAGATATAAGAGGTAGCTACCGCGTTATCTTCTCGCGGCTGATTCCGATACCGCCGGGCGTTATGATTAGCTGGTCGTCACCCTTCTGGACGATGTCGCCGCCGACCTCGTTGGTGACCTGACGGAGATCCTCCATCAGGCTTTCGAGCCTCTTGTCGTTCGACTTGAAATGTGAGATGTCGGCGAGAACGAGGTCGCCGTCGTATACGAGATCCTTTACGTCCATGATACCTTCTTGACCTCTTATCTCCGCGATATGCACCTGATGTCGTACCTCAGGCTGTGGGACATCCTCCTCGTACTGTTCTATGTCGAGTTCCTCGTACTCGTTAGCTTTCCTACCCTTTCCCTGTCCAAGAAGCTTCTCTACTATGCTCATGTCATAAGGCACTCCGTTCGGTTTAATAACTCTTTGTCAGACACGCGTCGTGCGACGCCGAAACACCGACACAGAAACGCCACAAGCGACGCTATGGTTCGAACTCCCAGAGTCCGTCTCCGACGTGGTAGATGCTCTCTATGACACGTCCTTCTTCGCCGAGCATATCGTCGCCGTCGGTGAGAGAACGTCCGACTGCGAGAGGCTTTCCGTGGTTCTCTTCGACGATTACAACCAAGTCGCCTTCTTCGATACCTTCGTCCGCCTCGACGACACCCGGACGCATCACGTCCGCGCCGTTTGTGACGAACTCGACTGCGCCAGCGTCCACGGTGACGAGAAGGTCGTCGGGTTCGAGCGCCAACGCGCCCTGTATGGTCACGAAGTACTCGCTGTCTATACGCACGACGAGCGGTTCGCCGTCTACTAAAAAGAGGTCAGGTCCGTCGTCTACCTCCGCCTCCTCGATGCTCGTGTCTTCGGCGGGTGCGACGCCGACCGTGTCGCGCAACGCGTCGCGTATCTCGTCCGCTTCGTCGTCGCGCAGATGGTGTCTCGAACGTATCTCCATACTGGCGACGGGACGGCGCGGTGGTTAAACGTTCGGTTCGTCCGCCTTTTGTGGCTCCGGTGCGGAGACAAAACGGTTATACGCCGGGGTAACGTCTGTTCGGACACGATGGGTAAGGGAACACCGAGCAAAGGAAAGAGACAGAAGAAGACACACGTAAAGTGTCGCCGTTGTGGTGAAAAGAGCTACCACAGTTCGAAGAAACGTTGTTCCAACTGCGGCTTCGGAAAGTCGTCGAAGCAGAAATCGTATAGCTGGGAGAACAAAGCAGGCGATAGCTGAGAAAAGGCATGCAGGAGAAATGCGGCGTCGTTGGGATACGGCACTCCGAAGGTGACGCCGCCCTGCCCACCTACTACGCTCTCTATGCTCTCCAGCACCGCGGACAGGAAGGCGCGGGCATCGTTACACACGACGGTTTTCAGCAGCATTCGAAGAAAGGTCTTGGTCTCGTCTCCGAGGTATTCGAAGACGAGGATGTCGAGCACCTGCGCGGACGTTCTTCGGTCGGACATCTACGGTACCCAACAGCGGGCGAGATAGACGAACTCTCGTGCCATCCTTACACGGTTACGTCGAAAGGCGGTTCGCTCGCGCTTGCGCACAACGGAACGTTGGTCAACACGGACGAGGTACGCGCCGACTTCGAGGAACGCGGTCACACCTTCTCGACGGAGTCGGACACCGAGGTTATGGTTCACGAACTCGCTTCTAACCTCGTCGAACACGGTCTTTTGGAAGCAATCGACAAGACGATGCGACGTATCAGAGGCGCGTACTCGTTGACGCTGATGCACGACGACCGCGTCGTCGGTGTGCGCGACCCACTCGGGATACGTCCGCTGTGTATCGGAAAGCTCGACGAAGGCTACATCGTCGCCTCGGAGTCGGTTGCCGTCGATGTACTGGGCGGCGAACTCGTGCGTGACATACGTCCCGGCGAAGTCGTCGTTCTCAACGAAGACGGCGACGGGTTCGAATCTTACCAGCTTTTCGACCAACGTCCCGCACACTGTTTCTTCGAGTACGTATACTTCGCACGTCCCGACTCGACGATAGACGAACGTCTCGTCTACGACGCGCGGCGCGAGATGGGACGCCTTCTGTACGAGAACCACGGTGTCGAGACAGACATCGTCTCGCCTGTGCCCGACTCCGGGCGCGCGTTTGCGAGCGGGTACGCCGAAGCTGGCGACTTGGAGTACGCAGAGAGTCTTATGAAAAACAGGTACGTCGGGCGCACGTTCATAATGCCGACGCAGGAAGCACGAGAGACCGCTGTAAGGCTGAAGCTCAACACGATGGACTCGAACATCGAAGGCAAAAGCGTGACACTTATCGACGACTCTGTGGTTCGCGGTACGACATCGAGCCAGCTCGTCAAGCTTCTGCGCGAAAGCGGCGCGTCAGAGGTTCATTTCCGTGTCGGTTCGCCGCCTATCGTCGCACCATGCTACTTAGGCATCGACATGGCTTCACGCGACGAACTCATGGCGAGCGACAAAAGCGTCGAAGAGATACGTGACGAGATAGGCGCGGACTCGCTCGAATACCTCACACCCGACGAAATCGCTGAGGCACTCGATATGCCGCGTGGAGATATGTGTACGGGATGTGTGACAGGCTCATATCCTGTCGATGTCGAGGGCGAGGACTGCGACCGCGCGGACACCGAAAAGAAGGGCGAGAGGGCTGGCGCGGACTAAATTTATCCTTTCCTGCCTACTTCGATAGCGGCTTCCTTCTCACAGAGCGCGCGCGCGTTCTCCTCGGGTATACGTGCGACATCCTCCTGACCGAGCGAGTACTCACGTCCGTCGGTTCCGACGAACTCAGGTAACGACTCGACCACACGTACCGTTGTGTAGCCGTCGGATTCGGATTCTTGTTCGGGTTCATCTTTGCCGCTGGCGGTGACTTTGGGGGCTTCGTCGTCCGTGTCACGCCGGGGTTCGTCTTCTGATTCTGGCACCGTATCGCCGTTCTTTAGTGCGTCTTCGAGAGTCTCCTCTATACGTTCCTGACTCGCGCGTATCTCCGAGACGATGCTTTCGAACATCTCGCGTTCCTCTCGTGTCATACGGTCTTCGCTCGTAGGATGCCCGTTGGCTGCGAGAGATGCCATCTTTACGACCTTTCCGACCCTGCGTTCGTATATCGCCTCTGTTACTTGGCGCGCGCTGTCGAGTTCGTCGTTGAGACGTCGCGCCTCGTCGGAGTAAGGGTCGTCGCGTGCGTCGCGTTTCTCGCGCAGGCTTTCTATATAACCGGCTGCGTCCTCGTAGAAGGTGTCGGAGAGTTCCTGTAGCTTCTCCGACCTTCTTTCGTCCGCCTGCGTCTGTCTTAGGTCGTCCAATTCCATATTTTCCGTCCCTTATCCGAGTCTAACGTCGCCGCGCAGCATACCGAACACCGCGGCGTACTCCGGGACTGTAACCTCATTCGCCTCGATATTAAATCTTCTTCCTCCGACCTCAAAACTCGTCGGTTCGTCGGCAACGACGGTCTGCTCGCGAGTCGAGAAGACGACTGCGTCGCGTAGGGGTTCGAACTCTTCTAGTTCGTCGCGTTCGAGCGGCGCGACTCGCAGACCTGTACCGCCGTGTAACGAACCCGGGAGACGTATCAGACGACGCGTGTCAGTCGTTACGGGTTCGTCGGTCTCCGCGCTCGTCTCTTCGACTGCGCGTTCTAAAAGCGTCTCCCAGAACCCGCGTGTTCCGCGCGCAACGTCTAAGTTCCCGGACGCTAGTTCGGCGCGTCTGTCGCGGAACACCGTCAGGAGGGTACGTGCCGTCTTTTCCCCGACGTTTTCGAACCCGCGGAGACGCGCGACGGCTTCTTCATCGTTCATCGCTGAGGTTTCGTCGGCGTATTCGAGAACGTAGTCGCGTATACGGTCGGACCACGCGCCGCCTTTGAGGCGTCGAAGTTCGGCGGGTGACTTACGTCCGTGGTCGCCAGCGACCGTCTCGTTCGAGAATGCGAGTTCGGCGCGGAAGCCCGTGCCTTTGACGTAGTCCACGATTTCGCGGCGCGCGTCGCTACCGAGTCCGCGCACGCGGTCGTCGTAGACGTGTATATGGTATCCGCGTCCGCCCGAGAAGACGACGAGCGTGTCCTCAAAACCGAGGTCTTCGTCTATGAAAGTGAGAAGATTGAGAAGGGCGTCCTTACATTTCGCGAGCATCTCAGCGTACGTGTCGTCGGGTTCGGCGTCCCGCAGATGGTCGGCGTCAAGGTCGAAGATTAGGTCCGCGCCCTTCCATCCTTTGTCGGACATAGCCGCCGCCTCGGGACGACCGTAACGCGCCGACGAGTAGTAGACGTGCTGTGGCTTCGTGTCGGAGAGCCACGTTTCGAGGCTGCCTAAGTCGAGCAAAGACTTGTGCCGAACCATGCCGCCGTCGAATACGATGAAAGCCCATTCGCGGTCGTCAGACGCGCGCGGCTCCGCGACCCCTCCTTTGTCGCCGAAGTCCGGTGGTGTGACGCTCCCGCGGTAGTAATCGCCGAAGCGTCCTTTGACGTACGCGCGCGTCCTGTCGTCCATGCGCGCTACGGATTACGAGGGTGCGCTCCATATAGCCTGCGCTCCGAGAAGCCCGAACCCGTAATCACATCTCAGTAAGTCCAAGGCTGTATTCGAGAGCCGTTTCCACCTCTGCCATACGCTCGTCAGGAACAGAGCCAAGATTATCGACTATCCTCTGTTCAACGGAGACGGTACGTATCTGACTACACAAGGCGACCGAATCCTGTTCAAGCGCGCACTCTTTGGCTCTAACGAGTACCTCGAACGGGTAGAGTTCGTCGTCGAACGACGCCGTGAACGGAACTACGATAGTAGTCGGTGCGTTCTCGTTACCTACGTCGTTCTGGACGACAAGACAAGGACGTGTTCCTCTTTGTTCCGAACCTTTCGTCGGGTTAAGTTCAACGACGACTATGTCTCCACGTCGCACGCGCATTCTACCACTCGGGTACTTCGCCAAGGGTTTCGTCGGCTTCCTCCGAGATACCTTCCATCTCCTCGGCGAGTTTCTCCATCTCCTCGGCGCGGCGACGGTAGCCCTCTGCGAGTTCGTCACGCGTTACTGACTTCTCGACGACTATTCTGCCTTCATCTTCGTGGACGATAACCTCGTCGCCACCCGATATACCGAGCTTTTCTCGGAGTTGCTTGGGTAGGGTAACCTGTCCGCGTTCGCCGACCTTGCGTCTCTCGGAATTGCTCATACATATTCATATCATATTCATATACTTAGCCGTTTCGACGGAGTTACGCGAACTCCGACAGGTCGGTGTCGCTCGTCGCCTTGCGGAACTCGATTTCGTCGCCGACCTCTATGTCTTCGACCTCTTCGACAAGAACCTCGACTTTCTTGCCCGACTCGACGCGCTCGTTCGTTTCTCTTTCGCCGCTACAAAGACTTCACCATATACGGACCGTCACGCTCGTAGCCGAGCGAGCGGTAGTACTCGCGCACGCCGATTCCGCTTATGACTGCGAGGCGCGAGTATCCTGCATCGGCGGCGATTTCCTCGGCGCGTTCCATGAGACGCTCACCGTACCCGCGGTGCTGAACAGAGTCGTCCTCCACAGACTCGTTACCGATACCCGCCTGTCTGCCGTAGACGTGTAGTTCGCGCACCACCGCCGACGATTCGAGTTCTTCGCGCACCGTCTCGCCGGGGAAACGAAGGCGGAGGAATCCGACGAGGAGGTCGTCGCGGTCGTCGCCTTCGCCGACGAACTGTAAGAAGTGTTCGCGCCCGCCCGCACAGTCGTACTCAGTAACGTCGAGGTGTACGTCATCAGGTGCGTCGTCGTTCATGCCGACCTCGCGGCAGCGTATACAGTCACAGTCACCCCCGCGTTCTTCTAAACGCTGTCTTGCGAGTTGGCGCAGGTTCGACTTGGTTACGCCGTCCTCTATTTCTGTCGCAGGTATGTCGCGCTGG
>Ga0207714_1000545_pt1 | contig 25620 bp, 26 predicted proteins | sample PonA232FremontCA_2_FD_187270 | JGI IMG/M metagenome (GOLD analysis project Ga0207714, IMG submission 187270) | Marine sediment microbial community from Fremont, CA, USA - Pond A23 Sediment 2 (SPAdes) | ecosystem: Environmental > Aquatic > Marine > Unclassified | place: USA: Fremont, California...
AAGAGCTACGCGCGCCGCACCTTCGCCGAACGCGCCGCCATCAACGCCCCCATCCAGGGCTCCGCCGCCGACATCATCAAGCGCGCCATGATCCGCCTGCCGCGCGCGCTCGACGACGCCGGACTGTCGGCGCGCATGCTGCTCCAGGTCCACGACGAGCTGCTGTTCGAGGTTCCCGACGGCGAGCTGGACGCCACCACGGCCACCGTCCGCCGCGTCATGGAACACGCCCACGAACCGGCCGTTTCCCTCTCCGTCCCGCTGGAAGCCGAAGCCGGCACGGGCACATCCTGGGCAGAGGCACATTGAAACATGTGGATGTTTCATCCCTTCTGTCAGGCCGACTGCGGGTGCGGAACGCGATACCGGGGCTGTCTTGGGGAAGGTGCGAACCTCTTCGTAGCAACGGGCGTGGATGGCCGCGACCACCGGAACGGCGTCCGGGGGCAGGCGGGGCGCGGCCATGACGTGATGGTGCGGACTTCCCCGCCGCGTCACACCCGCACACCGTTGCAGAGCCTGCCACCGGACCCCGATCCGGTGGTCCACGTTTCTGAATACGAATTTGCGTCCGATGCCCTAGTTTTCTATCAAATGTACTGAGATTGTACGGGATTAACCAATTGCTCTGCCTTCGGGCGCATATTGTCATTTATTAAATTTTTGAAACTATCTTCATGTTTCGCTTTATGCGATTGATTGACCAGATCATCGAAAATACCATTTAATTTTTCCCGCTCTTTCATGTAAATAGTATTTATCGAAGTGTGTTTTTGCGACATCTTGCTCACACTTTACCGAATTTATTCTATCTTCGACTCAATGTCTGAACTATCTGCATTCGCAATGACGGGGTCGCAAGATTCGCAAAAGGATTCCATCAGGGACGCATCATACGGCATCTTGAAAACCTTTCGATGTGTACCGCACCAATTCTATTGCAATGTATGGTGGAATTTCTCTATTTCCTCGTCAAGGAACAAAATCGGTAGCCCGTCCACCAGACGCATCGCATCTGACCTTTGCGCCCTGCCCGCGCCGATGGCATTTACGTTCGAAGGGCCAGGCAGCGCGGACGGCGAGGGCATGGCGGACGAGCCGGAAACCAAAGCACCGGTCGCAGCCGACGTCCGCGACGCGCTGGTGGCGTGGCGGGCATGGTTGACGCACGAGAAGCGCGCCTCGGCGCACACGCTGGATGCCTATGCGCGCGACGTGGACGCCTTCCTCGCCTTCATCGCCGAGCACACCGGCGGCGCGGTGGACATGGCGGGGCTGGGCGAGCTGGGCGTCGCGGACTTCCGGGCGTGGCTGGCCTCGCGCTCGCAGGCCGGGCTGTCGCGCAGCTCGACGGCGCGCGCGGTGTCCAGCGTGCGCGGTTTCTTCCGCTGGCTGGCACGCATGGGCCACGTGGAGAACGCCGCCGTCCATCACATGAAGGCACCGCGCCGGCCGCGCCAGGTGCCCAAGGCGCTGACGGAGGTGGAGGCCGGCGACGTTCTGCGCGCGGTCCAGGAGGTGGCGGGCACGCCCTGGATCGCCAAGCGCGATCTGGCGGTGCTGTTGCTGCTCTACGGCTGCGGGCTGCGCATCGGGGAGGCATTGGCGCTCACGCGCGCCGAGGCGCCCGCGCCGGGCCAGGAGGCGCTTACCGTGACGGGAAAGGGCGCCAAGCAACGCCGGGTGCCGCTGCTGCCCATCGTGGGCGAGGCGGTGCAGAATTACGTGGCGGATTGCCCCTACGAGCTGGCGGCGGAGCGCGCCCTGTTCCGGGGCGCGCGCGGCGGACCATTGGCGGCGCGGCGCGTGCAGGAGCGCATGCAGCAGATCCGCGGCTGGCTGGGGCTCTCGGCCTCGGCGACGCCGCACGTCCTGCGCCATTCCTTCGCCACCCACCTGCTGCAGCAGGGCGGCGACCTGCGCGCCATCCAGGACCTGCTGGGCCACGGCTCGCTGTCCACGACGCAGCAGTACACCGGCGTCGACAGCGCCGGCCTCAAGCGTGTCTACGACCGCGCGCACCCGCGGGCCGGCGGCGGCTGACACCCGATCTCGTTCGTTTGGCGGCACGCGTTGCGCGTGGCTACGATGGTTCCCGATCAGGGGAGGGCGCAGCCATGACGACGCGCGAGATCGACGGCACCACGCTGGAGCTGACCAGCGGCGACATCACCAAGCAGCCCGACGTCGACGCCGTGGTGAACGCCGCCAACGCGCAGCTGGAAAGCGGCGGCGGCGTGGCCGGCGCCATTCACCGCGCGGCCGGGCCGGGCCTGGTGCAGGAATGCCGGCCGCTGGCGCCCATCCGGCCCGGCCAGGCGGTCATCACGAGCGGCCACAACCTGCCCAACGCCTGGATCATCCACACCCTGGGCCCCGTCCACGGCCGGGACGAGCCAAGCGACGAGCTGCTGGCATCGTGCTATCGCGAATCCCTGCGCGTCGCGGCCGACAAGGGCGCCACCGCGATCGCCTTCCCGGCCATTTCGACGGGCGCCTTCGGCTTTCCCATGGACCAGGCGGCGCGCATCGCGCTCAAGACCGTGCAGAAGGAAGCGCCGCGCCATCCCGCGCTCACGCTGATCCGCTTCGTGCTGGCCAACGAGCGCGACCTGAGTACCCACGAGCGGGCGCTGGAGAGCATCTGATCCCCGAGCGCACACGAAAAACGGGCGGTGGCCCAAGCCACCGCCCGCTGATCGAACCTGCCGGTGAAGGCGCCGAAGGTTACGCGGACGTGTTCACGCTCTGGCGCATCTCGTCGAAGCTCTCGGTCAGGCGCGTGTTCAGCAGCTCGAAGGTCTTCTGCTGCACGTTCGTGGAGAGCTCGGTCAGCTCGCGCAGGTTGCGCACCGTGTCCTCGTAGGCCGACTTGGCGACCTCGGTCTGCACGGCGATGCCGTCCTGGGCGCTGTCCGCCTTGCCGATGCGCTCGGCGGCCTCGCTCTGCGCCTTCGGCAGCTCGCGGGCCATGTCCATCTGGCGCTGGACGAGCTGCTGGGCGCCGTTGAGCGCGGTGCGCTGCGCCTCGGTCATGGCCTCGATCGTCTTGCGCTGGCTCTCGGCGAGCTTGGCGCTGTCGACGCCCGGCACCTGGAAAGCGTTCATGTAGGTGCTCGGATCGAAGAGGCTGGTCAGGTCGGCGTTGAGGAAGGGATTGGTGGTCGTGGTCATGGCTCTGGCCTCCTGGGCTGTCGGATGTCGGGACGCCGATCCGCCCGTCGGGCCTCGGCGCCGTTTGTTGTGCGCTGCACAACGCTGATCCCGGATATGCCCCCGCGAGGCCTCCGTGTCAAGGGTTTTGTGCAGCGCACAAAAACCGGACGCGTGCATGCACGCCTGACAGGCGCCAGCGCGCACGAAAAAGCGGGGCGACGCGAACGCCGCCCCGCCCGTCGGAACCGGGTGCGTGGTGGCCCGGATCAGCCGGCCTTTTCGACTTCCTGCCCGGTCTCCTGGTCCACCTGCTTCATCGACAGCTTGACCTTGCCGCGGTCGTCGAAACCGAGGCACTTCACATAGACCATGTCGCCCTCGGCCACGAGGTCGCGCGGGTGATTCACCCGGTAGTCCGCCATCTCGGAAACGTGGACGAGGCCGTCGCGCGTGCCCAGGAAGTTCACGAAGGCGCCGAAGTCCATGATTTTGACGACCTTGCCCTGGTAGATCTCCCCCGTCTCGGGCTCCGCCGTGATGCCGCGGATGCGGTTGATGGCGGCATCGGCGGAGGCCTTGTCCACCGCGGCGATCTTGACCGTGCCGTCGTCCTCGATGTCGATCTTGGCGCCGGTTTCCTCGCAGATCTCGCGCACGACCTTGCCGCCGGGGCCGATGATGTCGCGGATCTTGTCCTTGGCCACGGAGATCACCGTGATCGAGGGCGCGCGCTCCGAGACTCCCTCGCGGGCCGCGGTGATGGCCTTTTCCATCTCGCCCAGGATGTGCATGCGCCCCGCGTGCGCCTGGTTCAGGGCCACCTGCATGATCTCGGAGGTCACCGAGGTGATCTTGATGTCCATCTGCAGCGAGGTGACGCCTTCCCGCGTGCCGGCGACCTTGAAGTCCATGTCGCCCAGATGGTCCTCGTCACCCATGATGTCCGAGAGCACGGCGTAGTTGTCGCCCTCCTTGATGAGGCCCATGGCGATGCCGGCGCACGAGCGCGGCAGCGGCACGCCGGCGTCCATCATCGACAGCGAGGCGCCGCACACCGACGCCATCGAGGAGGAGCCGTTGGACTCCGTGATCTCGGAGAGCACGCGCACGGTGTAGGGGAAGCTCTCCTTCGACGGCATGATGGGGTTGAGCGCCCGCCAGGCCAGTTTGCCGTGGCCGATCTCGCGCCGGCCCGGCGCCATCATGCGCCCCGTCTCGCCCACGCAGTAGGGCGGGAAGTTGTAGTGCAGCATGAAGTGCTGGCGGTACTCGCCCTCCAGCGCGTCCACGATCTGCTCGTCCTGGCCGGTGCCCAGCGTCGTGGTCACCATCGCCTGGGTTTCGCCGCGCGTGAACAGCCCCGAGCCGTGGGTGCGCGGGAGCACCCCCACCTCGGCGGCGATGGAGCGGACGGACTCCACCGAACGCCCATCGATGCGCTTGCCGCTCTCGATGATGCTGCCGCGCACGATCTCGCGCTCCAGATCCTTGAGCACGGCGGGGGCGACGTAGAGCTCCATCTCGTTGTCGGCGAGCGTGTCCAGCGCCTCCTGGCGGATCGTGGACAGCTCCACCTGGCGCTGCTTCTTGTCGGCGATGGCGTAGGCGTCGCGCAGTCGCTCGCCGAACTGCTCGCGCAGCTTGGCGTGGACGGCCGGCTTTTCCGCCGCGTCCTCGGGCACGGACCAGGGCTCGTTGGCACACTCCTCGGCCAGCTCGACGATGGCGTCGATGACCTTCTGGTACTGCTGGTGGCCCCAGTTCACGGCCTCCAGCATCGTGGACTCCGGCAGCTCGCTGGCCTCGGACTCCACCATGAGCACGCCCTCGTTCGTGCCCGCGACCACGAGGTCGAGCTCGGACGTCGGCACGTCGGTCTGCGCCGGGTTCAGCTCGAACTGCCCGTCGCGGTAGCCCACGCGGCAGGCGCCGATGGGGCCCATGAAGGGCATGCCGGACAGCGTCAGCGCCGCCGATGCGCCGACCATCGCCACCATGTCCGGGTCGTTCTCCAGGTCGTGGCTGAGCACGGTGCAGACGACCTGGGTCTCGTTCTTGAAGTTCTTGGCGAACAGCGGGCGGATGGGCCGGTCGATCAGGCGTGAGGTGAGGGTTTCCTTCTCCGTCGGCCGGCCCTCGCGCTTGATGAAGCCGCCGGGGATCTTGCCGGCCGCAGCGGTCTTTTCCTGGTAGTTGATCGTCAGCGGAAAAAAGTCGAGCCCCGCTTTGGGGCTCTTGTCACCGACCGCGGTGCACAGCACGACGGTGTCGCCGTAGCGGGCCATGACGGCGCCGTCGGCCTGACGCGCCAGATGACCGGTTTCCAGCACCAGCGGGCGTCCGCCCCAGTCGATTTCCTTGCGGTGAACGTCGAACATCGTCTCTCGGTCCTTTCAGCTTGCCGCGGCCGGGATCAACGCTGGCCGGACCCGCGAAAAGCGCGTTTTCCCCGGTGCTCGTGGCGGGAAAACGCACCTTACGTCGGCCCGGCCGTGATGGTCGCCCGCCCGCGCGCCGGCCGCGCCTCGCACGGGCGGGGCACCCGTATCGGGAAGCGGCTGGCGCCGCCCGCCGGGTGCCCGCGGGCGGCGCCGGCCGCGCCGGTGTTAGTGGCGCAGCCCCAGCCGCTTGATGACGTCCTGATAGCGCTCGCGGTTCGTGCGCTTCATGTAATCCAGCAGCCGCCGGCGCTGACCCACCATCATGAGCAGCCCGCGGCGGGAGTGGTAGTCCTTGTGGTGGCTCTTCATGTGGTCGGTCAGGCTCTGGATGCGCTCCGTGAGGATCGCGACCTGAACGGCCGTCGAGCCGGTGTCGTTCGAGTTGGCACCGAACTCGTCGATGAGTTCCTGCTTGCGCTCTTTGGTGATCGACATCGGTTGTCGTGCCTCGCTTGGTCCGGGTTTCACACGTGCAGAATGCGGACCGGGCGAACCGCCCCAGCCTCGAACCGGCCGAGCGCGACGGCGCGGCCCTGCACCGTGGCGCAGACCGTGTCGCCGTTCTCCAGCTCGCGGAGCCGGTCGAGGTTGGCGCGTTTGAGCAGCGACACGCTCTGGCCGCTGCGCAAGCGATTCGCCTCGGCCTCGGCCAAGGCCAGCGCCGGGATGTCGGCCAGCGCGGTCTCGACCGGAAGCAGATGATGCTGGAGGTCCCCGGGATCGTCCAGGTTTTCCAGCGTTTCCAGCGGGATCATCTCCTCGCCGGTGAACGCGCCCACCCGCGTGCGCCGCAGCGCCGAGAGATGGGCGGGGGTTCCGAGCAGCTCGCCCAGATCGCGGGCGAGCGCCCGGACGTAGAAGCCCTTGCCGCAGGTGCAGACGAAGCTCGCGTGGTCCCGGTCGTCGATCGAGACCAGCTCAAACGATTCCAGATGCACCGGGCGCGGCTCAAGCTGCGGATCGCCGCCCTCGCGCGCGATGTCGTAGGCGCGGCGGCCGTCCACCTTGATGGCGGAATAGGTTGGCGGGACCTGCTCGATCTCGCCCAGGAAGCGGGGGATCGCGCCCTCGATGGCCTCCCGCGAGGGCCGAACGTCGCTTTCTTCGGTGACCTCACCCTCGCGGTCGTCCGTGGTGCGCGTCTCGCCCCAGCAGACGGTGAAGCGGTAGGTCTTCAGCCCCTCCATGATGTAGCCGACCGTCTTGGTCGCCTCGCCGAGCGCGAGCGGCAGCAGCCCGCTGGCCAGCGGGTCGAGCGTGCCGCCGTGGCCCATCTTGCGCACGCCGAGCTTTCCCTTGACGCGGTTGAGCGCCTGCGTGGAGGTGAGGCCGGCCGGCTTGTCGAGCGCGAGCCAGCCGTGAAGCTGCGCCGCCGCGGTCTTACTGCTCGTCGTCATCGGCCTCTTCGTCCGCGTTCGCGTCCGCGCCCGCGAGGTCGCGCTGGACGCGCGGGCTGCGCAGCAGCTCGTCCACGCGCGCCGCCTCGTCGAACGAGGTGTCGGCGCGGAAGCGCAGTTCGGGTGTGTGGCGCAGGTTGATCGCCCGGGCGAGCTGGTGGCGCAGGTACGGCGCCGCGCGCTGCAACCCCTCGATCACCGCGTCCCGGTCCGCTTCCGCGAAGGGCAGGACATAGGCGGTCGCCACCTCCAGGTCCGGGCTTACCCGCACCTCGCTGACGGTGATCGACACCCCCGCCAGCGCCGGGTCCTGAAGCTCCGTGCGGGCGAGCACGTCGGCCAGGGTATGCCGGATCTGCTCGCCCACCCGCAGCTGGCGCTGGCTGGGGCTCTTGTCCTGACGTCGCGTCATGGGATGCACTCGGTGTTCGCCGCCGGCCACGCCGGGATGGGCTGGCACGGGCACGGCACCCGGACGGATCGCGCCCGGATGCCGGGGGCCGTTACAGGGCGCGTTCGACCTGCTGGGTTTCGTAGCACTCGATCAGGTCGCCCTCGCGGATGTCCTGGTGGTTTTCCAGGGCGATGCCGCATTCGTAGCCGGACTTGACCTCTTTGACGTCGTCCTTGAAGCGCTTGAGCGTCTTCAGCGTGCCCTCGTAGATCACGACGTTGTCGCGCAGCAGGCGCACGCCCGCCCCCTTGCGCACGACGCCCTCGGTCACGCGGCAACCGGCGACGTTGCCGATGCGCGGCACCTGGAACACCTGCCGGATATCGGCGTAGCCGATGAAGTTCTCGCGCGCCGTCGGGGAAAGCTTGCTCTCCAACAGCGCCTTCACGTCGTCCACGAGATTGTAGATGACCGAGAAGTAGCGGATGTCGACACCCTCGCTCTTGGCCATCTGGCGCGCCTTGCCGTTCGGGCGCACGTTGAAACCGAGGACCAGCGCGTTGGACGCGGAGGCGAGGGTGATGTCGCTTTCCGTGATCCCGCCGACACCCGCGTGCAGCACGCGCGGCTGCACCTCCTCGTTGCCCAGCTTCTGCAGGGCGCCGTTGACCGCTTCCAGCGAACCCTGGACGTCGGCCTTGACCACCAGCGGCACCTCGGTGACCTGGCCCTCCTTGATGCGGGCCAGCATCTGCTCCAGCGAGCCCGTACTGGGCGCCGTCGACTGCGAGTCGCGCGTCTTCTCCTGGCGGTGCTCGGCGATCTCGCGGGCGCGCTGTTCGTTGTCCACGACGACGAAGCGATCGCCCGCCTGGGGCGCGCCGTGCAGGCCCAGCACTTCCACGGGCTCCGAAGGCTGGGCTTCCTCGACGTCGTCGCCGCGGTCGTTCACCAGTGCGCGGGCCCGGCCGTACTCGTTGCCCACGACGAAGGTATCGCCCTTCTTGAGCGTGCCGCGCTGGACCAGCAAGGTCGCCACGGGGCCGCGGCCCTTCTCCAGCTTGGCCTCGACCACCGTGCCCTCGGCGGCGCGCGCCGGGTTGGCCTTGAGATCCTGGATCTCGGCCTGAAGCGTCAGGGCCTCGGCGATCTGCTCAAGCCCCTCGCCGCTCATCGCGGAGCATTCCACGGACAGCGTCTCGCCGCCCATTTCCTCGGTGACCACGCCGTAGTTCAACAGCTCCTGGCGCACGCGGTCGGGATCGGCGTCGTGCTTGTCGCACTTGTTGATGGCCACGACCATCGGCACTTCCGCCGCCTTGGCGTGGTTGATGGCCTCGACCGTCTGCTGCTTGATGCCGTCGTCCGCCGCCACGACCAGGATGACGATGTCGGTGATGTTCGCCCCGCGGGCGCGCATCTCCGAGAACGCCGCGTGGCCGGGCGTGTCGATGAAACTGATCTTGTCGCCGCCCGGCATGACGACCTGGTAGGCACCGATGTGCTGCGTGATGCCGCCGGCCTCGCCGGCCACCACGTCGGTCTTGCGCAGGGCGTCGAGAAGCGACGTCTTGCCGTGGTCGACGTGGCCCATGACGGTCACCACCGGCGCCCGCGGCTCCATGTCCGCCTCGCTGTCCGGCGCCGTCTCCAGGCCTTCCTCGATGTCGCTTTCGGACACGCGCTTGGGCGTGTGGCCGAACTCCTCGACCACGAGCTGGGCGGTTTCCCCGTCGATCGTCTGATTGACCGTGGCCATCGTGCCCAGCTTCATCAGCGTCTTCACGACCTGACGCGCCTGCACCGCCATGCGCTGGGCGAGTTCGCCCACGGTGATGGAGTCGGGGATAACCACCTCTCGGATAACCTTCTTCGGCGGCTGGTGGGCCTCGCCGCGCTGGCGCTGCTTCTGGCGCTGGCGCTGACGCCGCGTGGCGGACAGCGAGGGCGCGCGCTCGCCCTCATCGCTGTCAAGCGCCTGCGGAATGGTGAGCTGCCCCTTCTTGCGGGCGCGCTCCGCACTGCGCTTGCTCGTGGGCTGCTTGGGCGTGGGCTGGGCCTTCTGCTTCTTGATCCGGCCGCCCAGCTCCTCCTGGACCTCCTCGTCCAGGTCGCGACCCTTGCCTTTCTCGGCCGCGGCCTCCGGCGCACCTTCGGCGGGCTTGGCGGATTCCGCGGGCGCGGGCTGTTCCGCGGCCGGCGCGGCTTCGGCGGTCTCGCCGGCCACCGCCTCGGCGGCTTGGCTGCCCGCTTCCTCGCCGGCGCCCTGCTCCTTGGTCCGGCCGGCCTCTTCCGCCTCCTTCTGGCGGCGCCGCTCTTCCTCTTCGGCGTCGAGCTGCCGGCGCGCCTCCTCCTCGGCCTGACGGCGGCGCTCCAGCTCGGCCTGGCGCTCTTCCTCCTCCTGGCGGCGCCGCTCTTCCTCTTCCTGCTGACGGCGCTTGCGCTCTTCCTCGGCGCGCCGCGCCTCCTCCAGCGCGCGAAGGCGGGCCTGGCGCTCGCTCTCGGTGAGCTGACGCCCGCTGCTGTCGCGCTCGATGGTTTCGCCCTCGGCCGCGCCGGTGTCGAGCGTATCGCCATGCGCGGCGCGCTTGGTCTGCTCCACCGACTGATCCGCGCCGCGGCGCGCCGGCGCCTCGGCGGTCTCGCGCTCGGTCGTCTCCTGCCCGCGCCCGCTCTCGCCGCGCTGGTAGGTACGCTTGCGCTTGACCTCGACGGCCACCTGCTTGGACCGGCCGTGACTGAAGCTCTGCTTCACCTGGCCCTGCTCGACCTTCTTGTTGAGTTCGAGCGTGCCACGCTTCTTGGAGCTGAGCTTCAGCTTGCCGTCCTTGTTCTCATCCGACTTGTTATCGTCGCTCGTCATCGCGCTCCGCCGTTCGATTCGTCGGCGTGTCCAACCATCCATGATCGGCCACAAAGCCGGCCAGCTTGCTGGCGTCCCGCAAAAGCCGGTCGGCGTGGCCGCCTTCTGTAACGGCCACGTGCACCATGGGTCCGCGGCCCAGAGCGGCGCCCAGCGCGTCGGCGCCGAACAGGCCCACCAGGGCCAGATCCGGCCGCGCGGCGCGACCCAGGCGTTGCAACCGCTCCACACCATCCACCGCGGCGTCGCGAGCCTGAACCAGCACCCGCGCATCGCCGCGCTCCAGCAGCGCGCGGACCTTCGTGAACCCGGCCCGCGCCTGTCCGGCACGCATTGCCAACCCGATCCGGTCCAGGCACCGCGTGTGCAGCTGCGCCGCCACACGGTCCGCGAGATCGTCGGGCACCTGCACCGTTTGCCGGGCGGCCCGGGCGAAGCGTCGCTGGCGCGCCTTTTCTAGCACATCGCGCGACGGCACACACCATATTCCCCGACCGGGCAGCTCCTCGCCCGGATCGGGGACGATGGTGCCGTCCGGCCCGACCACGAAGCGCAGCAGCTCCGCCTTGGGCCGGACCTCGCCCGTCACGATGCATCTGCGCTCCGGCGCGTGCCGACGCGTCTCCGCCATGGCGCGCGCGATCAGGCCTCGCCGTGCCCGGAGTCGCCGCCCTCGCCGGATTCCTCTTCGGCGAACCAGTGGGCGCGCGCCGCCATGATGATGTTGTCCAGCTCGTCCTGGCCCGGCGCCTCGTCACCGAGAATTTCGGCGAGTTCGTCGCGCGCCAGATCGCCCAGGTCGTCCAGCGTCTTGATGCCGTTGCGGCCGAGGCGGAGCACCATCTCCTGCGAGAGGTTCTCCAGCGCGGCGACGTCGTCGCTGACGCCGAGCTCGCGCCGCTGCTCGGTGAACTGGCGCTCCTGCTCCTCCAGGTAGCTGCGCGCGCGGTCGCGGAGCTCCTCGGCGACGTCCTCGTCGAAGCCCTCGATCTCGGTGAGGTCCTCGATGGGCACCTCGGCGACCTGATCGACCGCGGTAAAGCCTTCCGCCACCAGCAGATGGGCGATGACGTCGTCGACGTCGAGCGCCTCGATGAACATCTGCGAACGCTGGTGGAACTCCTCGCTGCGCCGGCGCGACTCCTCGTCCTCTGTCAGCACGTCGATGTCCCAGCCCGTGAGCTGCGAGGCCAAGCGCACGTTCTGCCCGCGCCGCCCGATGGCGAGCGAGAGCTGGTCGTCGGGGACCACGACCTCGATGCGGCCCTGGTCCTCGTCCAGCACCACCTTGGTCACCTCCGCGGGCGCCAGGGCGTTGACCACGAAGGTCGCCGGGTCCGGAGACCACGGGATGATGTCGATCTTCTCGCCGTGCAGCTCGTTGACCACCGCCTGCACGCGCGCGCCGCGCATGCCCACGCAGGCGCCGACCGGATCGATCGAGCTGTCGTGCGAGAGCACGGCGATCTTGGCGCGGCTGCCGGGATCGCGCGCCACCGACTTGAGGTCGATGATGCCGTCGTAGATCTCCGGCACCTCCTGGGTGAACAGCTTCGCCATGAGCTGCGGATGGCTGCGCGAGAGGAAGATCTGCGGCCCGCGGTGCTCCTTGCGCACGTCGTAGATGTAGGCGCGGATGCGGTCGCCCACGCGGTAGGTCTCGCGCGGGATGGATTCGTCGCGGCGGAGAATCGCTTCCGCGCGGCCCAGGTCGACGTGGAGGTTGCCGAACTCGTTGCGCTTGACGATGCCGTTGACGACCTCGCCGACGCGGTCCCTGTACTCCTCGTACTGGCGCGCCCGCTCGGCGTCGCGGACCTGCTGCACGATCACCTGCTTGGCGGTCTGGGCGGCGATGCGGCCCAGATCGATCGGGGGCAGCTCCTCGATCACGAAGTCGCCGATGTTGTAGGCGGGATCCTTGGCGCGCGCCTCGTCCAGGCGGATCTCGGTGTGCTCGTTCTCGATCTCCTGGACCACCTGACGATAGCGGCGCAGCTTGATCTCGCCCGAGCGCCGCTCGATCTCCGCGCGGATGTCGTGCTCGTGCCCGTATTTGGCGCGCCCGGCCTTGGAGATCGCCGTCTCCATGGCCTGTAGGACCTCTTCCCGGTCGATGGCCTTTTCGCGGGCAACCGCGTCGGCCACCTGCAAGAGTTCAGCTTTGAACGCCGTCGCCGTGTCCATCGCCGTATCCGTTCCTGTCGTCGTGGCGGAGCGGGCCCGCCGGCTTCAGTGATCGGACCCCTCGTCGCGGGTCCGCGTGGCTTCGATCAGCTCGTCGGTGAGCACGAGCTTGGCCTTGAAGATTTCCTCGAAGGGCAGGGCGTGTTCCGCGCCGTCGGCGCGGATATGGACCCAGCCCTCGCGCGTGCCCAGCAGCGGGCCCTTGTAGCGGCGTCGCCCGTTGCGGGGTGCTTCCAGTTCCACCCGGGCGTCGAAGCCGGCCCAGGTGTCGAAGTCGTCCAGGCGCGTCAACGGGCGATCGATCCCGGGTGACGACACCTCCAGGGTGTAGGCGGTGTCGATCGGGTCCTCGACGTCCAGGATCGCCTCGGCCGTCCGCGAAACCTCGGCGCAGGCATCCACGTCGATGCCGCTGCCGTCGCTGCGCTCGGCCATGATCTGGAGCGTCTTTTCCCGCTTGTTGCCCGCGAGCTGCACGCGAACGATGCGGAAGCCCATGGATTCCAGCGTGGGTTCCAGCATGGCCTCGATTTCCGCGGCCTTCCCGGTGCTCGTCTTGCGCCGGGCCGCGTCCGCGTCGCTCACGACCGCACCTCCAGATAACAAAAAAGTGGGCCCGCGGGCCCACCTTCATCGGCGCCCTTGGATGCGGCGCGTGCCACATCCGTTGTCAAGCGTGAACATAGGACCGCGGCGCGCGCGGTGCAAGGCCAGCCTCAGCCGCCCGCGCGATTACGCGGCCGGCGAACGTAGCGCAGGTAGATCGGGCGCCGGCCCTGTTGGACCGCCTTTTCCTCGTAGCGCGTGGGCGGCCAGTCGTCGGGGCGCTCGCGCCAGTCCGCGGGGCGTTCAGCCGTCCAGGCAAAGGCGGGGTGGCGCTGCATCTCCACCACCGTCCAGCGCTGATAGCTCGGGTCGTCGGTGGCCAGGCGCAGCTCGCCGCCGTCGGTGAGGATGCGCGCGAGCGCGTCGAGCTGGGCCTGCTGGACGAAGCGGCGCTTGTGGTGGCGCGCCTTGGGCCACGGGTCGGGAAACAGGACGAAGATGCGTTCCACCGAGGCCTCGGGCAGCGCCGCGATGAGCTCGCGCGCATCGCCGTCGTGCACCCGCACGGTGTCCAGGCCGTGGTCCTCCACGCGGCGGAGCAGCTTGGCGATGCCGTCCCGGAAGATGTCGGCGCCGATGAGCCCCACGTCCGGGTTCCACAGCGCCTGCTGGACGAGGTGTTCCCCGGCGCCGAAGCCGACCTCCAGCCACACCGCGCGCGTGCCACGCGGGAACAGGCTCAGCGGGTCCAGCGTGCCGCCCGGGTCGGGCAGGGGCACGCGCAGCCGGGGCAGGAGGGCTTCCAGGACGCGCTGCTGTGCCGGGCGCAGGGGATGCCCCTTGCGCCGGCCGTGCACCTTCCGGCCGCCAACGTCCAGCTGGCTTGAGTTGTCAATCGCCATCGCACGCCATCCGTCCCGAAGCGCGCCGGACGGTGTCGCGCCCGAGGACGCGGGTCAAGCGCGGCCAGCGGCCCACGCGCGGGCGCGGCGCTCAAACCGGCTCGTCGTCGCCATCGGATGGGGCCGGCAACTCCTCCTCGTCCTCCGACGGGGACGCCAGGGCCTTGGTCAGCTCGAACAGCCGGCGGCGTACCTGCGGGTCCTGCACGCGGTAGTAGGCGCGCACCAGCTCCAGGGTTTCGCGCTTGGCAAGGGGATCGAAGTCGTAGACCTCGCCTTCTTCCTGCAAGCCGCTGAGCTGTGCCGGCGAGCCGTGCTGCGTCTCGCTCGGCATCTCCTCGAAGAAGAAGCCCACGGGAACGTCCAGCACCCGCGCAAGATCGAACAAGCGGCTGGCACCGATCCGGTTCGCCCCGCGTTCGTACTTCTGCACCTGCTGAAACGTCAGGCCGATGGCCTCGCCCAGCTTTTCCTGGCTCATCCCGAGCAGGGTCCGGCGCAGCCGGACGCGCCCACCCACGTGGACGTCGACCGGATTCGGCGAGCCGCCCCGACCGGTCGGTTGATCCCCATCACCGCTCATGTCGTTGGCCCCATTCCACGGTCCGGCGTGCGCTCACCCGTTTAGACATACTTCTGTATGCGGTCAAGCGCAGTCTCGCGAGCAGGCCGCAGCACAGATGCAATCGAGAAACGTTGTCAACCGGAAGTGCAGCTAGTGGTTGTCGGCGTCCACACGTGCCGTATTGCACACGGGCGTATGCTGACGACGGGCGAGAGCGCCTAGCGTACCAGCCAGCAACGCCAGCATCATGGCGAAGATGCTGTCACCGGCCGCGGCATACAGCGTACGCGCCGGAAGGGCGTCGGGCAGCGTGGCGTCGATCGTGCCGCGCGCGTTCACCCCAAGCCGGGCAATGATGCGCCCGTGCGCGTCCGTAACCGCGCTGATGCCGCTGTTCGCGGCGCGCACCAGCGGAAGGCCACGCTCCACCGCGCGCAGACGCGCCGTCGCCAGGTGCTGGTGCGGGCCGGCGCTCTCGCCGAACCAGGCGTCGTTGCTCACGTTGAGCAGCCAGCCGGGGCGCTCGCCGGCGGGCACCACCTCGCGCGGGAAGATGGCCTCGTAGCAGATCAGCGGCGACACGGGCGGCGCGCCGGGAACGTCCAGCAGCCGGGGGCCGGGGCCGGGCGTGTAGCCCACACCGCCGTGGGCGAGCTGGTCCAGGGGCAGGATGCCGGAAAGCGGCATGTACTCGCCGAAGGGCACCAGGTGGTGCTTGTCGTAGCGCGCCACCTCGCTGCCATCCCCGGCGAGCCCGACCACGGAATTGAACAGGCGCGGCCCATCCGCGCCCTCCTCGACGCGGGCGATGCCGGACAGCAGCGCGCCGCCCCCGGGCGCGGCGGGCGCCATGGCCGCGCGCAGGCCCCCGGCACGGCCCAGGAAGTAGGGCACGGCGCTTTCCGGCCAGATGACATGGGTTCGTCGAGCGAAGCCCTCGCGGCGGCTCATGGCCAGATAGCGGTCGAGGTGATCGCGGCGCAGTTCCGGGTTCCATTTCCGGTCCTGCGGGATGGAGGCCTGGACCAGCCGCAGCTTGACGTCCTCGACCACCGCCTCGCCAGCCGGCGGCGCCCCGGCCAGCCGAGCCGCGCCGCCGCCGAGGGCCAGCCCTAACAGCGCCGCCGCCACGGCCGGAACGCTCCAGCGCCGCGCCGCCGGCTCCTCGGGCCAGGCGAGCGCCGCCGGCGCGACCGCGGCCAGGACGGTGACCAGGCTGAGACCCCACACGCCCCACCACGCCACGCTCTGTACGCTGAAATCGGCGAATCCCCAGGCGGTGCCCAGGAGGTTCCAGGGAAACCCGGTCAGGATGTGGCCGCGCAGCCACGCCAGGCCGGCCCAGGCGAGTGCGAAGAGCGCCAACCGGGCGCCGCCGCGTGCCGGGGCGTGCCAGGCAATCAGCGTGGCCACGGCCGGGAAGACCGCTAGGCCGCCGGCGAGCCCGAGCACCGCCAGCGGCATGACCGGCAGGAGGTGCGGCGCCCCGGCGTAGAACGACAGCCCCACCCAGTGGAGCCCGGCGGCGAAGTGCCCAAGGCCGAATGCCCAGCCGAGCCCGAACGCGCCGCGCCGCGAGGCGGCGCCGTCGAGCTGCCACACGAGGCCCGTGAACGCCGGAATCAGCACGGGAACGGCGTAGACGGGAGGCAGCGCGAGCGCGCTCAGCGCCCCCAACGTCACCGCCAGGGCGGCCCGCCGCCACGCGGTCAGCGCCGCGAGCCGGGCGGCGAAAGCTTCCAGCCGTCCCGGCGCCCGGGCCGGGGCGGGGTCAGGCATGCGAGTCCCGGTCCGCCGGTTCCGGGCTGTGCTCGGCGGGCAGGTTGCGGATGCGCAGGCGCTTCACGCGGCGCGGATCGGCTTCCATGACCTCGAAGCTGACGCCGCTGTCGTGGATCACCAGCTCGCCCCGTGCCGGCACCCGGTCGGCGAGGTAGACGATCAGCCCGCCCAGGGTGTCGATGTCCTCGGCCCGCTCCTCCGCGAACAGGAACGGCCCGACCTGCTCGACGAAATCCTCGATGGGCATGCGCGCGTCGACCACGAGCGAGCCGTCTGGGCGCTCGACCAGCTGCGGGCTTTCCGTGGTGTCGTGCTCGTCCTCGATCTCGCCGACGATCTCCTCGACCACGTCCTCGATCGTCACCAGCCCGTCCACGCCGCCGAACTCGTCCACCACGAGCGCGAGGTGCGAGCGCGACAGCCGCATTTCCAGCATGAGGTCCATGACCGGCATGGAGGGCGCGACGAAGAGAACCTCGCGCGTGATGCGAGAGAGCTGAAAGCCGTGCCGCCCCCGGGCATGGATCAGGGCGTCCTTGATGTGGACGAGCCCGATCACGTCGTCGAGCGATTCGCGATAGACGGGCAGGCGCGAATGCCCGCCCCGGCTCATGACTTCGACCAGGTCGTCGAAGCCGGCATCGGTGTGGATGGCGCGGATGTCCGCGCGCGGCACCATGATGTCGTAGGCGGTGAGATGACGCAGGTGCAGAATGTTGGCGAGCATCAGCCGCTCGTGGCCGGAGATGGGCTGCTCGCCCGCGTCCTCGCGCTCGCTCTCGCCGATGATCTCTTCCAGCGTTTCGCGCAGGCCGGGCTCGCCGTTCTGGCTCTTCACCAGCCCGCGCAGCCAGGAACCCAGCGCCTGGCGCAGGCTCGGGCCGCCACGGGCCGCGCGCACCGCGCCGTTGCCGCCGGGGCCGCCGCTCGCGCGCACGGCCGTGTTGGCGATGCGGGGCGATTCCTCGTTCACGGCGCACCTCCCGCCGGGACGGCGTAGGGATCGGCCACGCCCAGTCCGGCCAGCACGCGCACTTCCAGGCCCTCCATCGCCTCGGCCTCGGTCTCGTCCTGGTGGTCGAAGCCAAGCAGGTGGAGCGTGCCGTGAACGGTCAGGTGGGTTAGATGGTCGGCCGCCGCCTTGCCCTGCTCGCGCGCTTCGGCCAGCACGGTTTCCAGCGCGATGACGACGTCGCCCAGCTCCACGGGCTCGCCCGGAAGGTCGGGCGTTTCCCCCTCCAGCGCCGCGAAGGCCAGCACGTTGGTGGGCTTGTCCGTGCCACGGTAATCGCGGTTCAACGCGCGAACGCGCGCGTCGTCGGCGAGGACGAGCGAAAGACTGAGAGGTCCTTCAGGTCGTTGCGACAGCGGAACGGAGTTCACGGCGGCCACGGCGGCGCGCTCGACCACGCGTTCCGCGCCGGGGAGGTCAGTCGCCCAGGCCCCGGCGAGTGCCGTGACCTCGGCGTCGATAGATCGGTTCGGCGGTTCGTCGCTCATCGTCCCCCGGATCCCGGCGGCCGGCCGCGCGTGCGGCGCGGCTCACGCCTCGTTGTCGCGGTCGTGTTCCTGCTTGCTGCCGCGCTGCTCGTAGGCGCGGACGATGCGCGTCACCAGCGGGTGGCGCACCACGTCGGCGTCGGTGAAACGCACGAGTTCGATTCCATCCATACCGGTCAGGAGATCGCAAGCATCGCGCAGGCCGGAGAGCTGGCCCCTGGGCAAGTCGACCTGCGTGGGATCGCCGGTGATCGCCATGCGCCCGTTCTCGCCCAGGCGGGTGAGGAACATCTTCATCTGGACGGGCGTGGTGTTCTGACCCTCGTCCAGGATGACGAAGGAGTTGGCCAGCGTGCGCCCGCGCATGAAGGCGAGCGGCGCGACCTCGATCTCCCCCGATTCAAGCTTCCGCACCACCTGCTCGCCCGGCAGCATCTCGTAGAGCGCGTCCTGCAAGGGCCGCAGGTAGGGATCGACCTTTTCCTGCATCCCGCCGGGCAGAAAGCCGAGGCGCTCGCCGGCCTCCACGGCCGGGCGCGTGAGGATGATGCGGTCCACGCGGCCCTGGAGCAGCATCTCCACGGCCACCGCGACGGCGAGATAGGTCTTGCCCGTGCCCGCGGGGCCCAGGCCGAAGACCAGCTCGTGGTCGCGCAGGGCCTGGACGTAGGCGGCCTGGCGCTCGGAGCGCGGGGAGATGCGCCGGCGCCGCGTGCGGATAGCGAGGTCCTCGGCGTGCAGGGCCGAGGGGCCGTGGCGCACGGCGCCGCTCTCGGCGTCCTGGCCGTCGCCCGCCGCCTCCGCCATGCGCACGGCCGCGTCCACCTCGCTGGATTCCACGGACATGCCCTTTTCCAGGCGCTCGTACAGGGCCTGGAGCGCGCGCTGGGCCTGTCCGACGGAATGTTCCGGCCCCGAAATAGTGACGTTGTTGCCGCGCACGGCAATGGAAACGCCAAGCGCCTGTTCGATCCGCGCGAGGTGCTGATCGTGCTCGCCGAACAAAAGCGGCAGCAACCGGTTGTCGTCGAATTCCATCAGGGACGGCTGCTGCACACGCTGACCGGTCATCTGGCTCAAACGGGCGCTCGCTCCTCGACGTTCGGCGAACCCGCGCCGCACGCATCGTGCGCCGGCACACCTTCCCATGTGGCGGTCGCTACCCGCCCGCGCAAGCTGTTCGGGTGGGCCTCGGTGATCTCGACCTCGACCGTGCGGCCGATCAGGCGGTCGGGCGCCTGAACGTGGACGGGCTGCATGTAGGGGCTGCGGCCGATGAGCTGGCCGGCGCGCTTGCCGTGACCGTCGAAGAGCACGGGCAGGCGCATGCCCACGCTGCGGTGGTTGAAGGCGTGGCCCTGCTCGCCCAGCACCTGCTGCAGGCCGTGCAGGCGCTCGGTCGCCACGGCGTCGGACACCGCGTCCTCGGTGTTCATGGCGGCGGGCGTACCCGGACGCGGGCTGTATTTGAAGGCGAAGTGATGGGCGAAGCCGATGTCGGCGGCGAGGCGCAGGGTCTCGGCGTGGTCCTCGGCGCGTTCGCCGGGGTGGCCGACGATGAAGTCGGAGGCCACGGCGATGTCGGGGCGAAGCTCGCGCACGCGCTCGATGACGCGGCGGTAGTGATCGGCGGTGTGGCCGCGGTTCATGGCCTTGAGCACGCGGTCGGAGCCGCTCTGCACGGGCAGGTGCAGGAAGGGCATGAGCTGCGGCACGTCGCGGTGCGCGGTGAGCAGCTCGTCGTCCATGTCCTTGGGGTGGGAGGTGGTGTAGCGGATGCGCTCGACACCCTCGATCTCCGCGAGGGCGCGGATCAGCCGGCCCAGGCCCCATTCGCGGCCGTCCGGGCCTTCGCCGTGGTAGGCGCTGACGTTCTGGCCCAGCAGCACGATTTCATGGCTGCCGGCGGCGACGAGGCCGCGCGCCTCCGCCAGCACCTCGGCCACGGGCCGGGAGACCTCGGCGCCGCGCGTGTAGGGGACGACGCAGAAGGTGCAGAACTTGTCGCAGCCCTCCTGCACCGAGAGGTAGGCGCTCGGCCCCTGGGGCCGGCGCTCCTCGGGCAGGTGGTCGAACTTGTCCTCGACCGGAAACTCGGTGTCGAGGATGCCGCGGCCGGGGCGCGAGCGTTCCGCCTTCGCAATGAGTTCGGGCAGGCGGTGGTAGGTCTGCGGGCCCACCACGACGTCCACCTGCGGCGCGCGCTGAAGGATTTCCTCGCCCTCGGCCTGGGCGACGCAGCCGGCGACGGCGAGCAGCGCGCGCTCGCCCTTGGCGGTCTTGGCGTCCTGAACGTGGCGCATGCGGCCCAGTTCGGAGTAGACCTTTTCCGCCGCCTTTTCGCGGATGTGGCAGGTGTTGAGCAGGATGAGGTCGGCGTCGTCGGGCTGCTGAGACAGCGTGTAGCCGAGCGGCGCCAGCACGTCCGCCATGCGCGCGGAGTCGTAGGCGTTCATCTGGCAGCCGTAGGTCTTGAGGTAGAGCTTCTTGGTCAAGGCCGGTCCGGTGCGCTCCCGAATGTCGTCCGTGGCGATGGTAATGGCGTGCTGCCCGCGAGCCTAACACCGGCCTTCGACGGGTCCAATGCAGGGTTGGGTGAAATGGATGGAAGGCGCTTCATGTGCGACGGTAGCTGAGCGTTGGGCCGCAAGCAGCGCACGCTTCACACGTCAGGACGGTCAGCCCTACGTCGTGTTCGTGTACGCCGTCGGGCATCGGAGAGACATCTATGAGCACTGACGCTGCGCCCGTGTCGCGCGATCAATACGACGCGATGGCGGAACGCCTGGCGGAGCTGGAGGATACGGTCGCGCTTTTGCAGGCGCGCTTACAGGAAGACGGCCCCGGCATTCCGGCCGAGGTGCTGCGCGCGGAGCTGGACGGGGCGCATCCCGTGACGGCGTGGCGCCAGCACCTCGGGATGTCGGCGCGCGACCTGGCTGCGCAGGCCGGCGTGAGTGCGACCTATCTTTCGGAGATCGAGACGGGGCGCAAACCGGGGTCCACGAGCGCTTATCGGGCGCTTTCAAGCGCACTGGACGTTCCGCTGGACTACCTTGTACCGGATGAATGAGGCGTCGCTGTCAGCACTCGCACTCGTGTCGACGTGCTCCCATGGTTCAGCTGTTGCCGGACTGTGGTGACGGCGCGCAATACGAGGATTCCCAAGACGGCCCCAAGCATGTCGTTTGGAAGGCGTCCGTCAGCCTGACGCACGGGATAAAACACCCTCGTGTTTTCCCAAGACAGCCCCAGACATCTCGCTTGGAAGGCGTCCATCGGCCTGACGAACGCGATAAAACACGCTCGTGTTTTGGGCCGGCACTTTTCCCAAGACAGCCCCGGTATCTCGGTTCGCACCCGCAGTCCGACTGACTGGTGCGATAAAACACGCTGTGTTTTAGGCGGCTTTTTTGAGCGAATCGTCGATGTCGGCCTGACGGCCGGCGAGGGATTCGGAGACGCCGTGGGCGACGGTGCGGTGGCAGGCGTCGGCCATGGCCTTGCGGGAGCCGAAATCGTCGATGGTCACGGGGGCGTGGAAGGTGACTTCGGCGGTGATCGTGCCGAGGCCGAGCATGTTCCACATGTGCGGGGCGATATCCATGTCGCCGTACCACGCGACGAAGGGGCGCAGGTAGCGGCCCATGGGAATGCCGTCGAGCTTGGTGTAGGCGACGGAGACGGGCTGCACGGTCACGGGCCGGCCGTGCGGGCGTTTTTCGGCGACGGAGAAGAGGGCGCTGCGGAACGGGAGCACGCGGTTGCCGTCGTCGCTGGTGCCTTCGGGGAAGAGGATGAGCTGATCGCCGGCTTCCAGGCGTCGGGTCATCCCGTCGCGCTGGCTGGCGGTGCGCCCGCGCCGGCGATCGACGAAGACGGTGCGCTGCAGCTTGGCGAGCCAGCCGAAGAAGGGCCACTGCGCGACCTCCGCCTTGGCGACGAAGGAGCCCTGGATGAGCGCGCCCAGCACGGTGATGTCCAAATACGAGGTGTGGTTGCTGACGAAGAGGGCGGGGCGCGTGTCCACGGGCTGGCCGTGCTGGACGAGCTTGAGGCCGAGCAGGCGCAGGCAGCGCTGGTGATACCATCGCGGCAGGCGCCGCATGAGCGGGCGCTTGAGGGCCACGGCCGCGGCCTGCACGCCCATCAGCGGGATCGTGAACCCGGCATAGACGAGGAGGCGGGCAAACGCCCGGGTCGGCGAGCCGAAGGCGACCTGCATGGCGCGTTCAGCCTTCCCCGCGTTCGTCGCGCGTGAGGTGGCGGGCGTAGCGTTCGGCGATGAGGTCGGTCTTCACGACGACGCAGACGTCGGTGGTGTTGAACTCGTGGTCCACCACGGCGCCGTCGCCGACGAAGCCGCCCAGGCGCAGGTACCCCTTGATGAGCGGCGGCAGCTTGGCGGCGGCGCGGCGCGGCGTGAAGGCGTCCGGATCGAGGCGGTTCATGTCCACGTGAAGGTGCGGGCGCGCGACGGGCCGCAGGGCGGGCGGGGCGAGGTGGTGGTGGTAGAGGTAGGCGAGCTGCTCGCCCAGCGCGTCCGGGTCGGTGCCCAGCATGGAGGCGCAGCCGAACATCAGGTGGACGTCGAAGTGCAGCACGTAGGCGGCGATGCCGCGCCACAGGAGCTGCATCGTGGCACCCGTGCGGTGGTCGGCGGCGACGCAGGAGCGGCCAAGCTCCATGACCTCGCCGGGATAGCCGACGAGCGCGTCGATGTCGTATTCGTCGACGGTGTAGAACTGCCCGGCGCGCTCGGCCTGGCCCCGGCGCATCAGGCGGTAGGTGCCGATGACGCCCTCGGGCCCGTCGCCCAGGTTGGTGTCGAAGACGAGCAGGTGATCGGCGTAGCCGTCGTAGGCGTCGAATTCGCGGCCGGCTTCACGCTCCGCGTCGGAGGGCGTGGCGTTGCGCTCGGTCACGAAGACGGCATAGCGCAGCCGCTGCGACGCGGCGATCTCCGCCTCGGTTTCGGCGAGGCGGATGCGCAGGTCGCCCGATTCCACCTGGACCGGCCGCTGCGTGCCGTTCGCGGATGCCTGCATGGAAACCATCTCCGGCTCGGCCGCGGGTTCGCGCCGCCGCCCCGCCGGATTCAGCCGGCGCTGCCGCGGCGCTTGCCCAGGCCGATCTCCTTGGCGAGCCGGCTGCGCTCCGCCGCGTAGTTCGGCGCCACCATGGGATAGTTGGGCGACAGGCCCCACTTCTCACGGTACTGCTCGGGGGTCATGTCGTACGCGGTCTTGAGGTGCCGCTTGAGCATCTTGAGCTTTTTGCCGTCTTCCAAGCAGATGATGTAGTCGGGCGTCACCGACTTGTTGATCGGCACCGCCGGGGTCGGCTTTTCCTGCTTCTGCTGCTGCTCGGCGCCGCCGTTTTCCACCTGGTGCAGGGTGCCGTAGACGTTGCGGATGAGCTTGCGCAGATCGTCCACGGCCAGCGTGTTGTTGGCGACATGCGCGGCAACGATGTCGGTCGTCAGGTTCAAGAGGTGATCGGTCGCGGATTGCTCAGCCATCGTCGCGCTCCTGGCGGTCTCGCTTGCTGGGGTGTGTCGTAGCGCCGACGCACGGTACGCGCAATAGAAAACCGTTTTTTACTGTGCGCACGCTTACGTGAATCGGCGGAATTGGTGGCGGTTCGCCGTAAAAGCCCGTCGAGCGACGGCGCAGGCGGGCGTCGTTATTGCCAGACGGGCGCGCGGCGGCCGGTCAGAGCTCACGCGCGAGACAAACGGCCTCGACGCTGGAGCCGTCGCGGCGCTGGTAGTAGCCGGGCCGCCGCCCCGTTTCGGTGAACCCGGCGCGAGCATAGATGTGCAACGCGGCCATGTTGTCGGCGGCGACCTCGAGGTGAACGCGGCGCGCCCCGCCGGGCCGCGCCCGATCGATGGCGGCTTCCAGCAATTCGGTGCCCAGGCGCTGGCCGCGGGCCTCTTCCAACACGGCGAGCGACTGGATTTCCAGCTCGTCGGTGGCGAGGCGCGCCAGCACGTAGCCCTGCGGCATGGTTTCGCCGAAGGCGCGGCCCGTGGCGATCCAGGCGATGGCGCCGCTGTGCTGCATGAGGGATTGCACGGCCTTCTGCGACCACTGTTGGTCGGGAAAGCAGGTGTTCTGCATGGCCGCGATCAGCGGCGCGTCCAGGAGGCCGGCGGGATGGATCTGGGCTTCGTCGGAGGGGCGGCGCATGGCGTGGCCTCTTTCGCTCACGGCGGCAGGGTGACGTCGGGCTGGCGCAGATAGACAGGCCGCGGCGGCGGCGCGTCGGGCTCCGGGAGCGGGTGCGTCGCGATCAGCCCAGCCAGGACCGTCGGGTCGGGACGCGGCGGCGCGGCGGCGCGCGTGACAGTCCGCCCGGCGGCGCGCAGCGCCGGTTCCGCCTGATCGGCGCCGTCCCCGGCCAGGATCACCGGCCCCGCCGGCAGGTGCTCGGCCAGCGCCGCCGGCGGGAGGGCTGCGGCCTCGGTGACGGGGCGGCCGTCCGCGCCCACGACCTGGACATAGACGTCGTCGAGGCGGGCGTCCACGACCACCGCGACGGGGCGCTCGGGCGCGGGGACCCCGGCGGCGATGGCGGCGAAGCTGGTCACGCCGATCGCCGGGATGCCCAGCGCCAGGGCGAAGCCGCGCGCCGTGGCCAGGCCGATGCGCACCCCGGTGAACGCACCCGGTCCCGTGGTCACGCCGACGGCGTCCAGTTCGGCGTGGGTCAGGCCGGCCTCGGTCAGGGCGTCCTCGATCAGGGGCACGAGGCGTTCCGCCTGACCGCGCCGCATGGGCTCGTCACGCGCGGCGGCGACGCTGCCGCCGGATCGCACGGCGACGGCGCAGCCGCCGCCGGCCACGTCGAAGACGAGCAGCCGATCGGGAGACGCCACGCTCATGGCTGGCGCCGCATCGGTTCGCGGCGCACCTTGCGGCGGCGGCGCGCCTGCGTCAGCCTGCCGCGCCGGGCCGGCCGGAAGGAGGACCCATGGACCTGGTGGAGATCGCGCCGCCGAGCTTCGAGGTGGAGCTGGACCTGCGCTACGCCACGGCGGACAACGTGACGGGCGCGCCCATCTACACGCGCGCCGCCGCCTATCTGCACAGCGAGGCGGCGGCCAAGCTGCACAGTGCCATCGCGCTGGCGCGGCCGCTGGGCTACCGCTTCAAGATCTTCGACGCCTTCCGCCCCGTCGAGGCGCAATGGCGGCTGTGGGAAGCCTACCCCTCGGCCGAGTTCGTCGCCGATCCGCGCCGGGGCTCGCCGCACTCGCGCGGGGCCGCGGTGGACCTCACGCTGGTGGACGGCGAGGGACGCGAACTGGAGATGGGAACCGGGTTCGATTCCTTCACACCCCAGGCGCACCACGCCCGCACGGACATCCCCGTCACCGCCCAGCGCGGCCGCGCCCTGCTGCTGGGCCTGATGACGGCCGCGGGCTGGGACTGCTTCATGAACGAGTGGTGGCATTACCAGCTCTTCAATCCCCGGCGCCTGCCGCTGCTGTCCGACCGCGCCCTGGGGCGCGGCCTCATGGCGTGAGCGGTCAGGCGATCCAGCAGGCCTCCTCGAAGGTCAGGCGCCGGTCGCGCGGCGGCAGCTGGTCGGGATCGCCGTAGCCCAGGTTGCACAGGAAATTTGCCTTCCATTTGCCCTCGGGGAAGAACTCGGTGTTGACCTTCTCCTGGGAGAAGCCGGACATGGGACCGCAGTCCAGGCCCAGCGAGCGCGCGGCGATGATGAAGTAGGCGCCCTGGAGGCTGCCGTTGCGGAAGGCCGTTTCCTCGATGAACTTGGGCTTGCCGACGAACCAGGAACGCGCGTCGGCCTGCTCGAAGAGCTCGGGCAGCTTTTCGTAGAACTCGGTGTCGTGGGCGATGATGGCGGTGGCCGGCG
>Ga0207714_1000546_pt1 | contig 25620 bp, 24 predicted proteins | sample PonA232FremontCA_2_FD_187270 | JGI IMG/M metagenome (GOLD analysis project Ga0207714, IMG submission 187270) | Marine sediment microbial community from Fremont, CA, USA - Pond A23 Sediment 2 (SPAdes) | ecosystem: Environmental > Aquatic > Marine > Unclassified | place: USA: Fremont, California...
ACGGCGACGGGTCGCCTTTCCCATGAGGACACCTCCAGTCTCTATTCCTCTCAAGTGTGGCTTAGCTGGGGTGTCCGCTGCTATTGGACCACTTCACCTCGCCGCAGATCGGGCAAAGTTGCTTGTCATGCTCGTTCGTCATACCGGTCATGTTTTTATTGGCGACATCTCGAGAGGTTGCATGCACGACGGTTGCGTGCAGCCTCGCGCCTTTCCTTCACGCGCCTCACGAGCGCTGGGAACTCGCGGTGCCAGAATTCCGGGTTGAGGGGGGCCTCGTATTCGGTGGGCACAGCCTTGGTGAGATCCACATCGTGATCGAGGTAGAAGCTGGCGAATTGCGGGCGCGCGCTTTCCTTCATCAGCTTCTGGATCCCCCAGCGAGCCTCCTTGAGAACCTGCCGTCGCTCAAGCTCGGCGGCGGCACCGGGGGATTGGGCATATTCGGCCTGGCCGATTAGGTATCTGCGCACGATCGGCAACAGTGCCTCGATCCGCTGGAGTGTGACTGCATCCCGCTTGCTTGGCAGCTCGAGGTAGCTCATGCAGAGTCCGAGCACGACGTGCACGGGGTGGAGCACGGGAAACGCACGGCCAGGTTGGCCATCCGAGGTGGGATCGCCAAAGAGCTGCTCGGCGTGATCCTCGATCTCTTTTGCCGAAAGCCCGTGCGGGCTTTTCATGAGGTCGATCTCGAGATCTTCGCCGGTGTCGAAGTGCCCCGGGATCACTAGCCGGGCGTATTCCGGCGTGGACTCTCCAAATTCCGGATATCGGGTCGTGGCGCCGATCGACGAGGCGAGCAATTCGACTCGCTGCCTGACGGCCCCAAGGCTGTTATTGGTCCTGACGTGGAGGTCGATATCGCGGGTCTGAAACTGCTCCGGTTCTTCCGCCTCCTCGTCCATCTGGGACAGGGCGAAATACCAGTGTGTGGAGGCGCCACCACCGATCAACAGAAAGTCGTCGGAGCAACCACCGTTTTCTTCATACTTCTCGAGGATCCAGACGATGTCCGCCCGCTGGATGAGCACAGTCGCCGGGACGGCTTCAGCGCGCGGAACGCGGCTGCGGCTGCCAGCTCACCTGTCCGACAAAGGCCCGTTGCCACTCCAGCTCGTCACGCCGCTCTTCTTTCGAGCCGTGTAGAGCGATGCGTTCGACGCGCTGGCGCTCGCACTCTTGCCGTGCGCTGAGTTCCTCGAAACTGGGGACTTGCTTGGCCACCATGACTGACTGCCCCCGATTACTGCGGTTATCAAACCTAATGAAATCATAGCTCAGGGCGTAGTCCCACTCAAGGGCATTATTGCGTTGCGCTTTCAGCCACAAGATGTTGTGGCTGCGCGCTCGGCAACGTGATCCCCGGGCCGTCCCGTGCTCCGGGATCACCCGGGTCACCCCTGGAGCCCCGCCCAGGGGATCGCCGCACCGCCTCCGGAGGGTGGCACGGCTTTCGCTCGGCGAAGCGCCGGAGCGCCTCGTCGAGGACAGCACGCCGGCCGCGGCGCGGGTTCCCCATGACCGGGCAAGAACGTCTCGCCCCGAGGTTCCGGGCCGCGTTGACGTCGGCGTGCATCCGGCGACCGCAGCAGCGGCACCGGAACTCGGACTGGCTGCGGCGGTTGGCCCGCTCGACCCAGCCGCAGTGCGAGCAGGTCTGCGAGCTGTAGGCGGCGTTGACCTCGGTGTGCGTCACGCCGTAGCGCTCCGCCAGGTCCCGGAGCTTGGCCCGGAAGGCGGCGCGGCCGCAGTTGGTGAGGAGCCGGTTCATCCGCCTCGACAGCCCCGGCATCCGGAAGTCCAGCCGCTCCACCGTCAGGTGGGCGGGCCGGTGCAGGTGCACGAGGCGGTTCAGGATGCGGTTGATCTCCGTGCGCAGCCAGCCGCGCAGCTGCCGCACGGCCTGGTCGTAGCGCCTCGAGCGCACCTTCAGCCCAGCCTTCTGCCGGTGCCGGGCGATGCGCGTGATGCGCCGGTCGAGCCGCTCGAGGTGCTCGAGCGCGCCGCGCCCCATCCGGTCGCCGGCATCGGTGGCGATCAGCGTCGACAGCCCGAAGTCGATCGCGAGGTCGTCGCGCAGCGGGGCGTAGGCCGCGCGCCGCTCGGCGAACGGCGCCGAGACGTCGGTGACGACGCCCACGGTGATCCGTCCGTCCCGGTCCTCGTTGACCTGGACCGTCTGGCAGCGCCGCCCCTCCCGCCGCTCGAAGTACGGGTGGGGCTGCAGCGGGATCTCGACCCGCCGGCCCCGCTCGAGCGTGCCCAGGCGCAGCCACAGCGGGAACGCCGAGGCGTGCCTCGCCTCGGCGAGCGTGGCCTGGCGCCGGTCGATGACCATGTTCATCCGCTGGAACGAAGGCCGCCGGTGCCGGCCGAGCACGTGCCGCATGATCCGCCGCGCCAGGTCGCGCACGTCGTCCGGGACCGGCTCGCCGGTGTCCGGCATGACGACGTCCCGGCGCCGATCGAACCAGGCCTCGGCCTTGTTGACGACGCGCAGCATGTGCCGGGTGCGATCGTCGAACGCCTCGTGCTGGGCGATGATCTCGGCGAACTCGTTCTGGCGGTTGGCGATGAACGAGCTCAGCGTGCCGACGACCTGATAGCGCACCATCTGCAGCCGCGCAGCGCCGATCTCCGCCTTGGCCGCGGCGACGCCGGGCGCGGCGGCCTCTTGGGCGGCAGAAAGGTTCTTGCGCAAGCCGCCGTCGCGGAAGAAGCGCGTCCACTGATCCGCGGCGACCGCCCGCCCCGCCCGGCGCCAGGCGCGCAGCAGCTCGCGCACGGCGGCCTCCTTGCCGGGATTCATCGCCGTGGGCAGAAGGTCGGTGCGGTGGATGGCCGTGGCCGTCATGCGGTCAGCCAGGTCCGGACCGGCAGATGAGAGGCCTCCATCGGCGTGCCGGCGCGCGCCGAGGTGGCCCGGCCGCAATCGCGGCAATGGAAAAGCATCTTGCGTCCCGGCAGCCGGCGCGCGTTACCGACACAGCCGCACCAACGACAGACCGGGCCATGCGGCCAGCGCGCCGACAGAAACAGCGCCTCGGCGCGGCCAGCGCGCCGACAGAAACAGCGCCTCGGCATGCTCCTCATCCGGCACCAGATCGAGGAAATCTTGCAGAGTCAGGTGATCATGCATGTTACCCACAAGATATAGGACGTCACAATCAGAAAGCAATAGTTCCGAGCGAGGATATGCGCCCACACCGAGGTCCTCGCCGAGGGCGCGCACTCCGGTGCCCCACCTCGACGCCGCGCGCCGGCTCACCGCCTGCCTGGCCGAGACGCTCCAGGCCCTGGCGGCGGAGCGCGGCGCGTAGCGCCGCGGCCTAGACGGCGTAGTACCACCGATACCACTCGACGAAGCGCCGCACGCCCTCCTCGACGCTGACCTGCGGCCGGTAGCCGGTATCCCGCGCCAGGTCGGTGATATCCGAGTGGGTCTCGGGCACGTCGCCGGGCTGCAGGGGGTGGTAGCGCTTCTCGGCCGTGACGCCGAGCTCGCGCTCGAGGACCTCGACGAAGCGCATCAGCGGCACCGGCTCGTCGGGCGCCGATGTTGTAGAGGCGCCAGGGGGCGTCGGAGCTGCCCGGGTCCGGGTCCTGCGGGTCCCAGTCCGGGTCCGGCGCGGCCACGCGGTCCGAGGCGCGGATCACGCCGTCGACGATGTCGTCTAGGCCTGCAGCTGCGCCAGGCGCGCCTCCTTGAAAAGGCCAGCCGCGCCCGATCAAAGTAGAGTGTATTCATGTGGTGTTCCGTGGATAGGTCCAGATTCCAAAGAGGATCAGGAGGACAAGGCCAGGGCTCGTGACGGCGAAGGCGACACCGGCACTCCCCAAGATGCCCCCGAGCGTAGCGCCAACAATCACGACCAAGAGGAGGAATGAGCCAAGGAGTTGGCCGCGCCGGCTGAGTACAGCCTCCTCATGGGCGCGCATCTCTTGGAGCTCGCGCCGCTTCTCGCCTTCCTCTTCAGCCATGCGGAGGATCCGCTCCGCGCTCCCCGGATGAGCGTCCTCGTACGCTTTGAACTCTTGGGCTGGCGGGAGTGGCCCCTGATGGTGTCGGGATGCCTGAATAATCCGCTCAGTGGCGGCTACATCGCCTTGACGGGCCTTTTCAAGGAGGGGATCAGCGGACTCTTGCTCAGAGTCCGCATGGGGTGCGGTAGGTGATTGATCTTGAGGGCTTGGAGACGTTCCGTTATGGCTTGAGTCCTTAGTGCCCATCCTGAGGGTTCCTTTCGTGCGATTCTATGCCCCTCTGTAGATCGCTCCCGACTCGCTGCCAGTCACTTGCAAGGGCGCGAGCGTCCTGCCATGGACCGCCGTGCTCTAGCTGCTTTTGGTAGGCTAGGAGCTGGAGGATCCCCCCTCCGAGGGACTCTAGGCCAGCGCGGACCGCGTGGAGCTTATACGATTTCAGCATTGCCCTTTTCCCGTCTCGTTGGGCGGCATCATTTCCGATGCCTCTCTTAACGGCTATGATAGATCCGTAAGCTTGACGTCCTCACCGCCCTGAAGGACGGTGATTCCCAGCCCGGCCCTGGCGCTTACGCCCGGGCCGGCTGATGGGTTCCTGCTTCGCCGCCAACAGCCACCACAGGTGGTCTTACGTCGGCTCCACAGGCGTTTAGCCTCTCCCTCCGTCCGAGGGCGAGGATGTTGCGTGCCGCGTTTGTATCGCGGTCGTGTGTTGCGCCGCAGCCAGCGCACGTCCAGGTGCGAATGGCCAGCGCCTTGGCCCCATCGTTGCGGCCACACGCCGAGCACACCTGGCTCGTGGGCTGGTAGCGGCTCACCACGATGACGGTGCGCCCCCGGCGGCGGGCCTTTTCTTCGAGCAGCCGCCGGAACTGTCCCCAGGCCGCATCTTGCACCGACTTCGCCAGCCGGGTGCGGGCAAGACCCCGCACCGCCAGGTCCTCGACGTAGATCGCTTGGTTCTCGCGCACGAGTCGAGTCGTTTGCTGGTGCAGCCAGTCGGCACGGGTGTCCGCGACCTTGGCATGGCACCGGGCAAGGCGCTTTCGCGCCTTGGCCCGGTTGTTGGACCCGCGCTGTTTCCGCGAGACGGCCTTTTGCGCCTTGCGCAACCGCCGCTCAGCACGGCGCAGGCAGCGCGGGTTGGTAATCACATTGCCGTGCTGATCCACGGCGAAGTGGTTGAGGCCGAGGTCGAGCGCGATCTCACGCTCGGTGCCATCGGCGTTCACTGCCGGCGGCGCCGTCTCATCACCGGCTTCAACCACAAAGCTCGCGAAGTACCGCCCCGCCGCATCGCGGATCACCGTTACCGACGACGGCGCAGCCGGCAACGCCCGCGACCATGCAACAGCCACATCCCCGATCCGGGCGAGTCGCAGTTTCCCGTTGGCGCGGATGCTGAATCCGCCGGTGTGCAGCCGGATCGCCTGCCGGTTGTCCTTCCGGGACTTGAGCCGGGGATGGCCGACAAATTGCTGTCCTTGTGCCTTAACGGCCTCAAAGAAGCGGCTGTAGGCGGCATCACAATCCCGCACCGCCTGCTGGAGCACGATGTTGGAGACCTCGGCGAGAAAGGCGCGCTCGGGGGTGTGCTTGGCTTCGGTGATGAGCCGGCACTGGAGGGCCGTGCTCGACGGGTACTTCCTTCCGCCGCGATAGGCATCCCGGCGGGCCACCACCGCATCGTTGTAAACCACCCGTGCACACCCGAACGCCCGGGCGAGGGCCTGGCGCTGCGGGCGGTTCGGATACAGCCGATAGCGGTAGCGAAGATGCATGAATTTACACTACCATTTGGTCTATGAGCAATCAAACAGATTACCGCCGTGGGCGGCACTGTGTTTTCAATCTCCACGTCCACTTGGTCTTTGTGACGAAGTACCGGCGCGGCGTCCTCAGCCACGAACATATCCGCTTCCTGGCTGGTGTTTTCGCTGATGTCTGCGCCCGCTTCGATGCGCACTTAGTCGAGTGCGATGGGGAGGACGACCATGTGCATCTGCTCGTGACCTACCCTCCCAAGATCGCAGTCCCGACGCTGGTGAACAGCCTCAAGGGCGCATCGGCGCGACAGCTTCGCAATCGCTACACCGTGCGCACTCACCGCAATCACCTCTGGTCGCCGTCGTACTTTGCCGCCTCCTGCGGTGGTGCGCCGCTCGATGTGATTCGCGAGTACGTCGAGAATCAGCGCACCCCACGGTAGGGCTGGCTCACCCCGCCCTGAACGGCGGGGCTTGCGCCAGCCGAATGGTCAATTGGGCTCGCTCATCACCCGATAGCCCGGTGGTGATGTCCAGCCTCCGCTTCGCCAGCCGTGCCTCGCGGTCTTGCCACCACGCCAGGGCCTGTTGCGCCCGGGGATTCGAGCTCTCGGCGATATGCTCAGCTAGGTGTTCGCCTACGGCCTCCAGCGTGCCGCGGACCTCAGCCAACGGGCGTACCCGGGTTAAGCGGATCGCGGCGGCGCTGATGAGGCAGACCTCGCCCTGGCGCAACAGCAGGAGTGCGGGCAGGAACAGCCCCTTAAACCCCTCGGCGAGGTCGTGACGGGCGAGGAAGCGATGGGCCGCCTCCTCTTCTTCGTCCACTTGCTCTTCGGGAAGATCCGCCCAGCGAGTCTCCGCCTCCTGGAGGAAGAAGGCCGGATAGAGGGGGTTCACTGGCAAGGGGTAATCCTCTTCCAGCATGAGCCAGGGCCACCAGCGCCCCAAGAAGGCGAGCAGGTCTACCCAGGTCCAAGAGAGCGGCAGCTCCTGCCCTTGCGTATCTTCCGTGAACCAGACGGGGTTACCCCCCAAGAAAACCCGGCCTGCTCCCTGGGCGAGGCCGTCTCGATCCTCCGGATCCAAGTCGAGCTCGAACTGGAGCCCTCTCGGGTCGCCGATCAATCGCCGGGGCCGCCGTACTTGCTCAGCCATCGCTCTAGCTCCTCCCGCTCTCCGCGGTGATCGGCCTGCTTACGAAGCTTACGCAGGGAGGTAGATGCTGCCGAGCGCTCACGGTGCATCCCTCAGAGCTGATAGTACCACCGATACCACTCGACGAACCGCCGCACGCCCGCCTCGACGCTGACCTGCGGCCGGTAGCCGGTATCCCGCGCCAGGTCGGTGCTATCCGAGTGGGTCTCCGGCACGTCGCCGGGCTGCAGGGGCTGGTAGCGCTTCTCGGCCGTGACGCCGAGCTCCCGCTCGAGGACCTCGACGAAGCGCATCAGCGCCCGGAGCGCTACTCGGCCGGAGGACCTCCGGCAGCTCTACCGCTACGCGCCTTTCGGCAGATCACGCGGGATCCGGCACCGATGCCGAGCCCATGCCGTGCTACCGTGGTTGAATCGTGGCCACCCCCTGGATCCGCATACCGAAGAAGGGATGCTCCATGAGCCCGGAGACCCCCGACTACGATCAGACCTTCAAGAACCTCATCGTCGACTATCCCCGCGAGGCCATCGCCTTCTTCGCCGGGCGGGAGGCAGCCCGCGTCGATGACACCGTCCGCGTGCTCCCTATTCGCCAGGAGCAGCTCAAGGAGCGGCTGCGTCACCACTACCGGGCGCTGGATACGCCCCTGCACATCGAGTGGCCCAACGGGGAACGCGAGGCGCTGGCGTTCGCCTTCGAGGAGGAGACTCGGAGCGAGCGCTTCGATATCCATCGGCTCGTGCACTACTGCACCGACCTGTCGCAGATGCTGAAGACCACGCGCGTCGTACCGGTGGTCATCTTCCTCTCCGCTCGCCCCGTTCCCACGCGGCTGGAGCTCGCCGGCGATGAGCGCACCTACCTCAGCTTCCAGTACCTCTATTGGCAAGCCGGAAGCGAGCATTACCGGCATTACCTGGCGAGCCCCAACATCGTGGCGCGCCTGTGCCTGCCGCTCATGCACTGGGCGGGCCGAGACGAGAAGCTCGAGGCCCGTGCCGGCGCCCTGCAGGGACTCGACGAGCTCGAGCCGGACCCGAACAAGCGGCTCAAGTACGCGGAGTTCGTGGACATCCACGTCCAGCTCGATGAAAATGAACAGAGACTGTTCCAGCAGCGCTACCCCGACGAGGAGGCCATCATGACCGGGATCGTGAGCCGTTCCAGGCAAGAGGGTCGGCTAGAAGGTGAGGCGGGATTGCTCCTCTGGCTCCTGGCGCAGAAGTTCGGCAGCCAGGCCGCCGAGCGCTACCAATCCCAGATTGAGCAGGCGGATGAGGCCACCCTCAAGCGCTGGTCGGCGAACACCCTCTCGGCCGAGCGCATCGAGGACGTCTTCCACGACGAGGGGTAAGGTCCGCGTCCGCTTATCGGTGCAGGATCACACGGAACCTGACACGGCGCCTAGTGCCACGCCTCTAGACCCCGTAGTACCACCGATACCACGCAACGAACCGCCGCACGCCCTCCTCGACGCTGACCTGCGGCCGGTAGCCGGTATCCCGCGCCAGGTCGGTGATATCCGAGTGGGTCTCGGGCACGTCGCCAGGCTGCAGGGGCTGGTAGCGCTTCTCGGCCGTGACGCCGAGCTCCCGCTCGAGGACCTCGACGAAGCGCATCAGCGGCACCGGCTCGTCGGCGCCGATGTTGTAGAGCCGCCAGGGGGCGTCGGAGCTGCCGGGGTCCGGGTCCTGCGGGTCCCAGTCCGGGTCCGGCGCGGCCACGCGGTCCGAGGCGCGGATCACGCCGTCGACGATGTCGTCGACGTAGGTGAAGTCCCGCCGGTGGTGGCCGTTGTTGAAGAGATCGATGGGCTCGCCGGCGAGCATCCGCTGGGTGAAGAGGAACAGCGCCATATCCGGGCGCCCCCACGGCCCGTAGACCGTGAAGAAGCGCAGCCCCGTGCACGGCAGCCGGTAGAGGTGCGCGTAGCTGTGGGCCATGTGCTCGGTGGCCTTCTTGGTGGCCGCGTAGATGGCCAGCGGGTGCTCGGTGGGGCGGTGGACGCTGAAGGGCATGTCCGTGCGCGCGCCGTAGACCGAGCTGGTCGAGGCGTAGGTGAGGTGCTCGACGCCGTTGTAGCGGCAGCCCTCGAGGAGGTTGAGGGTGCCGGTGACGTTGCTGTCGACGTAGCTGTACGGGTCGGTGAGGGAGTGGCGCACCCCGGCCTGGGCGGCGAGGTGGATGACGCGCTGGAAGCCCTCCTTACGGAAGAGCTCCGCCATGCCCTCGCGGTCGGCCAGGTCCAGGCGCACGAAGCGGAAGGCGTCGTAGGCCTGCAGCTGCGCCAGGCGCGCCTCCTTGAGGGTGGGGTCGTAGTAGGGGTTGAGGTTGTCGAGGCCGACCACGGTATCGCCGCGCTCGAGCAGCGCCCGGGCGGTGTGGTAGCCGATGAAGCCGGCGGCGCCGGTGACGAGGGTCTTCATAAGGGTCTCTCGCTCGGTCTCGATGCGGTGCGGTCTTGGGGCTATACCTTGCCGGCCAGCTCCGGCGGCGGGTCGGGCAGCTCGCGGAAGACCCGCCAGAACACCCGCGAGCGCGGGAAGACCACCACCCACGCCGTTAGGGCGATGAGCCGGAAGTAGTTGGCCAGGCTCTGGTTGCGCACGTACCAGCGCTCCAGCTCCCCCTTGTACGGCATGATGGCGTGGTCGTAGAACCAGTCCGGATCGTCGACGTCGGCGTACATCTCCTCCTCGCCGCGGAAGGCGATGGATCCCACACCGGAGAGCCCGGGGCGGACCTGGACGATCTCCCGCTGCGCCTCGGGCGGGAAGGCGTCGAAGCAGCGTCGGGTCTGCGGCCGCGGGCCGATGACGCTCATGTCGCCACGGAAGATGTTGATCAGCTGCGGCAGCTCGTTGAGCTTGAGCTCGCGCAGCACCCGGCCGACCGGCAGCACCCGCGGATCGCCCGTAACCGTCACGGTGCCGGTGCCCATGTTGGGGCTGTCCTTGAGCATGGTCGCGAACTTGAGCAGCTCGAACGGCTCGCCGCCGCGGCCGATGCGCTGCTGCCGGAAGAAGACCTCCCCCTCGCCAGTGAGCCGCAGCAGGAGCATCAGCCCGAGCAGCAGCGGTGAGAGGACCAGCAGGGCGAGGCCGGAGAAGAGGACGTCGAAGAATCGCTGCATCGTCACATCCGGTTATCCAGGTAGCGGCCGGTCTCCTTGTGGGCGAACGCCGGGACCATGTCGTGGAAGAGGTGGACGAGGTCGGCCTTCTCCCAGCGGCCCTCGGCACGCAAGTCGTGGACGGCCTGCAGGAAGGCGTCGAGCTTGCCGGCATCGTACTCGGCTGGATTGCGGATGACACCCAGATTCTCGAAGCGCTCCCAGTCCAGGTCCTCGCCGTCGGTATAGAACTCTTCGAAGTCCTTCTCGCCGGTGGTGTCGCTGGCAAAGAAATAGCAGGGCCACTGCCCCTTCGCGGCCAGCTCCTCCACGCTGGCACGCGCCTCGTCCTCGCTGGCGCACGGCACCGCCTCGTAGCCCAGCGCGGCCAGGTAGCGCACGGCGATCTCGGAGAAGGTGGTCAGGTGCAGCCGCTCGCTGAGCTTGGGGAAGAAGATGTCCCGGTTCTCCCCGAGCAGGCAGGAGAGCAGGCACAGCTCCCCGGACTCCCGGTCGGTGACGAAGTAGCGGCGCACGTCGTTGGGCGCGGAGAGGGGCTGGCGCTTGAGCAGCCGCTGGTTGAAGCCGTGGAGCAGGCTGCCGTCGGAGAAGGCCACGTTGGCGAAGCGCGCCATGGAGACCGGCAGGCGCTCGCTCTCGCGCATCAGGAAGAGCTCCATGATGCGCTTGCTCGCCCCCATCATGTTGGCCGGGGCGGCGGCCTTGTCGGTGGAGACGCAGAAGTACTTCCGCGCCCCCTTCTCCTGCGCCCAGCGCGCCGTGCGCAGGGTGTTCTCGATGTTCACCGCCACCATGCGCATGAGGCTGTAGGGGTCCTTCTCCGAGCGCACGTGCTTGAGTGCCGAGAGGTTGAGGACGTAGTCGTAGCCCCGGTCCTCGCGCATGAGCGCATCGAAGGGGGTTGAGCCGGCGTCCAGGGCGAAGGTGCGGAAGTCGCCGTCGATGTAGCCCAGGCCGCTGCGCAGGTCGCGCACCAGCTCCACCAGGTTGTTCTCGCTGAGGTCCACCACGTCCAGCGCGGCAGGGTTCCGGCGGAAGATCTCGCGGACCACCGCCTGGCCGATGGTCCCGGCCCCGCCGATGACCAGGAAGCGAGTGCTGGATACACGCTTGGTCAGCGTCTCCTCATGTGCAGAAATATCTTCCGCGAAAAGCGGCTCCTGCCGGCCGATCAGGGAAAGAACGTCCATTCCGTTTCAGAATCCTTCATCAACTCAACCTCTCAAGAAGGTTTATACATTATGCCACTAGAGGCTCAAACTGCTCATCACTCATCGGCTCGATTTCATCTGGCAGATATCCTCCAAACTCTAGAAGTACTCGCTGATTATGAGGCGCAGGCGGAGGATTGACCTGTACCACCCGAGCATACAAGTTTTGCGGCGCTTCAATAATGGCTGAGAGCAGGTCTGAGATTAAGTACCGTGGCGCCCATCCTAAAATATGGTAGTCATTACTTGTCTGTAGCTGCAACGCGACCCCTGTAGCTGGATTATTAAGTTCTACAGAGACTTGCAGATCCTCGTCGGTCTTTAGCTGCTTCAATCGTGCTTTAGCTGACTCGTTTACATATCTCCATCCATGAAGGAAGAACCTACATGCAAACCCCCCGTCGGGGCGCTTCTCAATTCGCGGGAAAACCTCTAGATTGTCTGTCTGACGTGCCCCTCCACTAACCGCTAGAATTTCGAATGGATCGGCCCCGGGCGGCAAGTCAAGGCGCTTCAAAATGCTCTGGTAATCACCGCGGTCTGGACTTGGTACCCGGTTGCGAAACAATGCAAAAAGGTGGCGAGATCGATAATCTTTTCGCAGCTCTGGAAACGCATCCAAAGGCTGGAAACCAGCCTTTTCGTGAGCAGCAATAGCCCCTTTAATATACCTGAACTGATATCCAGATTCGTTACCAACGTCAAGACGGCCTACTGGAAACCACTGACGACTCGGCTCGCCGTGGGTTGAACTACCGTGCTTGTCTTGCCATGCCAAGTAAAGGACGCGAGTCATCTTAACTCCAGCAACCGATTATATGTATATGAAATAAGCTTAGCAGCGAACTCTCGCTGTTCCTGTTCTATACAGCACGCCGGGAGCTTCCATAGCGGCGCCTTTACCTCGTCTTCATTAAGACTCGCTATGCAGTCTAGCCAAGGCCGGACGTACCCCGGCCACTTTCTTACTGCAAGCTCCGCTAATCGCAGGGGGTTCGCGCCTTTAGCATCGGTATCCTTAAGAAATACCCCGCCTTTTCCCCTCTTGGCATACCACTCTACTCTCCAGTCTTCTTCCCCGTTGTTCTTCCATTGGCGCAATTTCTCTATACCCACGTCACGGCCCAACGAAGAAGCGTGGTCGAACGATGGCGCAAGGAAGTGGCCAACACTACCATCGGCCGTATTTGTCCTCCGAAATACCGCCCAATTTTCATGATGCCGATCTACATTAAGGATCAGGGCATCCAAGATGATAAAGCCCCCAATTCCTAAATATGCGCGTCTAAGGGAGTCTTCCTCTTGCCGCATCACCGTCTGCAATGCGTGCAAAACGTTTTCCAAAGTATGCTGACGTTGCCCGAAACGTCGGTCAGGGTCATATTCTGGAATGCAGCCCGCTAGAATCTCGTTCCCATGGACAAGTTCCACATAGTCTTCACTCAGGGCTGTAAATTTTCTTGAAATTGACCCCCAATTATTCTCGAATTTTGCTAACTCAACGGTCGCATGTGGGATTTCCAGGTGCCCTGCTAATTCACATGCAACTTTTTCCGCCCAGTGCTCACCGGTTGTTTCACCGGCACTGATGCGACTGTATTTAAACAGCCAAGGTAGGTGGTCACCCGGTTGCTCAACCCAAAACTTATCTTTGCTCCCCATGGGCTCATCAGTCATTACCCAATCCGGAAGAACTTCTACGACAGAGTACGAGTCGCTTTTCATCACCCACCCTTTACTGGGCGTAGGTCTTGTGTAGCCAACCATTCGGCACCGAGGACGGCAAGTTGATCACCCGATCCGCCAGCCAGCGGCTGTTGACCAGGCCGTCGTGCTGGCAGTGCTGGTACATCGGCAGATCTACCATGAGGGTCCAGATCGGGCGCGTCATCACGCCGGCCTCATTGGTAGCCTCGAGCAGGGCGTCGCGCTCGGCGCGCGAGCCGACCCGCACGGCGTTGAGCCAGTAGTTGGCCGTGGTGCCCGCGCGCTCGGCGATGAAGGCCTCCGGGCGGCCCTCGAAGAAGGCCGCATAGCGCCGCGCCACCTCGCGCTTGGCGGCGAGGATCGCCGGCAGGCGCTCCATCTGGGCCACGCCCAGGGCGGCGTTGAGGTTGGGCAGGCGGTAGTTGAAGCCCAGCTCGTCGTGGAAGAACTCGTAGCCGTGGGGCGCCTTGGCGGTGGTGGTCAGGTGCCGGGCGCGGGCGGCCAGGTCGTCTTCATCGGTGACGATCATCCCGCCGCCGCCGGTGGTGATGACCTTGTTGCCGTTGAAGCTCAGCGTCCCCAGCCGGCCGAAGGTGCCGGTATGGCGCTCGCCCATCCAGCTACCCAGGGACTCCGCCGCATCCTCCACCACCGGGATGCCGTACGCGTCGCAGACCTCGACCAGCTCCTCGATCCGGCACGGATGGCCGAAGGTGTGCATGGCCAGGCAGGCGGCGATGCGCCGGCCGGTGGCGCGGTTGAGGCGGCCGCCGCCGTCCGGGGCGGGGTCGGTCTGCTCCGCCAGGAAGCGGCGCACCGCCGCCGGCGACAGGCCCAGGGTGTCGGCGTCCACGTCGGCGAAGACCGGCGCCGCCCCGGTGTAGGCGATGGCGTTGCAGGTGGCGACGAAGGTCAGCGCCTGGGTCAGGACCTCGTCGCCCGGCTCCACGCCGGCGACGGCCAGCGCTGCGTGCAGCGCCGCCGTGCCGTTGACCGTGGCCACGGCGTGGCGGGCCCCGACAAACGCGGCCATCCGTTCCTCGAACTCCGTTACCCGCTCGCCGACGGAGGAGACGAAGTTGGAGTCGACGCAGTCGGTGAGGTAGGCCTTCTCGGCGCCCTCGAAGATGGGGCGGTGGAGGGGGATGAAGTCGCTGCCGTAGAGGGCGCGGACTTCGCGGATCAGCGCATCGGTCATTCGGGCCTCTCGAAAGCTGGATCTACGGCCTCGCCCGGCGCTCAGGCGTAGCCGTAGCGGGCCAGGGTGTCCCCAACCAACGCCTCCAGGCGGTGGGTTGTCTCCTTCGCCAGCTGCGCGCGGCCTTTGCCGATGCTGTCGGCCCGCACGCCGGCTACCGCCGCCCGGCGGCTCTCCTGGTCCGCCACAATGCCTGCGAAGTCGAGCACCCGCTCCAGCTCGGTTTCTGGATGACGGACAAAGTCCTCGTAGCTTACCTCAAGCCACCGGTCCGCCAGCATCCCCGCGAACGCCTCGGCCGAGGCCTCGACACAACGCTGCCACTGCAGGGCGCAGACCTCGTCGAGGGGATGCCGGGCGAGGAGCGCATCCATGCCGTCGAGCTGCGGGCCCCAGAGGCCCACGCGCCCTTCCCGTGAGGCCAGCCGATGCAGCCGGCTGCCGAAATAGCGCGCGGCGTACCAGGGCAGGTCCGTGGCAGGGACAAAGCGTGCCTTGCGGGCCAGGTAGGGGATATCCAGGGGCGCCTTCCAGCGCGCCATGGCCGAGCCTACGGCGTCCAGTCCGTCGCGGCGGATGAAGAGGTACTTCGCCTCCGGCACCACGGCGTCCACGAAGGGCACCCGCAGGCTGTTGGCGCAGGTCTTCTCGACGACCGTATGGGCGTCGTAGCGCCGGGCTACCCAGTCGAACTGCCGGCGGATGTAGCCCTGGACAGCTGGGCGCGTCAGCTCGGCCGGGAACTCGTCGGACGGGTAGCGCAGGTTGCCGTGGCGCCAGATGTAGTTGATCTCGTCGCAGGGCCAGGTAGCCACGCCGTCCAGCGTGCACAGGACGTCGCGCAGCATGTTGGTCCCCGAGCGAGGGGCGCCGATGATGACGACCGGCTGGTGGTCATGGCCGCTCATACCTGTGCTCCCAGCTCCCGGTAGATCGCCCAGTATTGGCGTTGAATAGCGCGGATATCGAAGGCCTCCTCGGCTAGCTGCCGGGCGGCGCGCCCCATGGCCAGCCGCTGGTCAGCGTCCTCCAGCAGCTCGGCTACGCGGGTATAGAGCGCCTCTACATCCCGGTCAGGGACCAGGTAGCCCGTCTCGCCGTCCCGTACCGTCTCGCGGACGCCGGGGACCTCGAAGGCGACGGTGGGCAGGCCGGTGGCGGCCGCCTCCATGACGGCACGAGGCGTTCCCTCCCGATAGGAGGGGAAGAGCAGCAGATCGGCCTCCGCCAGTAGCGGTCTGATGTCTTCCAAGCGGCCCAGATACTCCACGCCGCCTTGGTCCTGTACCCACCGTGAGGCCACCGCATCCGGGTGGACCGGATCCTCCTCGCCGGCCAGCAGGAATCGCGCCTCTGGCCAGCGCTCATGGATCCGACGGGCAACCTCCGTGAACTCCGGGATGCCCTTCTGCCCCAGCAGCCGGCCGATCATGGCCACCACCGGGGGAGCCTGGCGGCCCGCGCGCTCGACGTAGCCGAAGCGCTCCAGGTCGATGCCGGAGCCGGTAATCAGCTGTGCCCTTTCGCTGGGGACCCAGCCGCGCTGGCGGAAGAGGTCCCGGTCGTCCCGGTTCTGGAAGATCGTCGTGTCGCCGCGCGGCAGGGCGGTTCGGTACCCCAGGCCGGCCAGGCGCGCTGCGAGGCCGCCGGTGATAAAGGCGTGGCCCAGGCCGGTGATGGTGTTCACGATCGCCGGCTGGCTGCCGAGCGCCTGCCGCGCCGCGAGGGTGCCGAGCATGACCGGCTTGGCGTGGAAGTGGTGCGCCAGGGTGGGCTGCCAGCGGCGGTAGATGGCGCGCATCCGCCGCCAGGCCCCCCAGTCGGTGCCGGGCACTAGCCCGCCTCGGTTAAAGGTGACCGGCTCCAGCGCCGCGCCGAATCCCGCCAGGTAGCGGGCCTCGTCATCGTCGGCCGTTGCCAGCACGACGCGCCAGCCATGGCCCAGAAAGCGGCGGATGATCGCCTCGCGGGAGTTGCTGAGGGCGTAGCCGCGGTTAGCGGCGAAGAGAACGGTCTCAGTCATAGGCTATAGCCGCAGTTGCGCCGCCCCCTCGGGCAGCGCCGACTTCACGTCGAAGAGCACGGCGCGCTCCCGGCCCAGGCGGCGGATCCCGTCGGCGCCCATCGCCACGAACGCCCGATGGGGCACGGCGAGGACAATGGCGTCGAAGGCGCCGGCCTCGGGCGCCTCAGCGACGGGCGCGAGGCCGTACTCCTGCTCGGCCTCGGCCGGGTCCACCCACGGATCCCAGACGGTCACCGCAGCGTTGTAGTCGTGCAGATCCTGGATAATGTCCACCACGCGGGTGTTGCGCAAGTCGGGGCAATTCTCCTTGAAAGCCAGGCCCATGACCAGGATGCGCGAGCCGACCACCGGGAAGCCCTCGCGGATCATGCGCTTGACCAGCCGGTCGGCGATGTACGGCCCCATGCCGTCGTTGATGCGCCGGCCGGCGAGGATTATTTCTGGGTGGTGGCCGATGGCCTGCGCCTTGTGGGTGAGGTAGTAGGGATCGACGCCGATGCAGTGGCCGCCCACCAGGCCGGGGCGGAAGGGCAGGAAGTTCCACTTGGTGCCGGCGGCGGCGAGGATCGCCTCGGTATCGAGGCCCAGGCGGTTGAAGAGCATGGCTAGCTCGTTGACCAGGGCGATGTTGACGTCGCGCTGCGTGTTCTCGATGACCTTCGCCGCCTCGGCCACGCGGATGCTCGGCGCCCGGTGGGTGCCGGCGTGGATAATTCGCCCGTAGAGCCCGTCGACGAACGCGGCCACCTCGGGCGTGGAGCCGGCGGTCACCTTGACGATGTCCGGGATGCGGTGGGCGGTATCCCCCGGATTGACCCGCTCCGGGCTGTAGCCGAGGAAGAAGTCGCGGTTGCAGGCCAGCCCCGAGGCCGCCTCCAGTGTCGGAGCGCAGTCGTCCTCCGTGGCGCCGGGGTAGACCGTCGACTCGTAGATGACGACATCACCCGGCGAGAGGACCTGGCCGACCGTCCGGCTGGCGGCGAGCAGGGGGCCGAGATCGGGTCGGCGGTACTCGTCGATAGGGGTCGGGACGGTGACGATGTAGACGTTGCAGTCGGCGAGGGCGGCCGCCCGGTCCGTGAACGCTAGCTGCTCGGCGCGGGCGAGCCCCTCCGGGGCGACTTCACGGGTGCGATCACAGCCGGCGCGCAGCTCTGCGACGCGCTCGGGGTCGATATCGAAGCCGAGGGTCGGGAAAGCCTGCCCGAACTCGACGGCGAGGGGGAGGCCTACATAGCCGAGGCCGATGACGGCGAGGTGCGGATAACCCGGGTGTGACGGATCTTCTTCGGTCCAGCCCCGAAATACGTTACCTTCATCTGCCATCTCCTTTCCCCACTGCATCCTTTACCACATGCCCGTACTCTTTACCCCATTGCTCGGTACCGAAATGCTCAAGCGCATATGCACATCCGCGATGGCCGACCGCTTCACATTCCGTCGGGTGGTTCAGGCACCAAATTATCCGTTTTGCCCAAGCTGAAGCGTTATCCACTTCAAGAACCCAACCTGTATCGCGATCGGCAACAACTTCCGGCATGCCCCCAGCCTGGCTAACAGCCACCGGTAGTCCAATAGCCATGGCTTCCTGCACCGTATTCGGGACTCCCTCGTCTCTAGATGGCATAACCAAAAGGTCAGCTCTCACCATAAGATCGTGCACATCTTCCCGCCAGCCTAGGAACGAAACTAGCTTGGATAGACCATTTTCATCAATCAGATCCTGCAAGGCCTCTGCATGCTCCTTTTCAAAGACTCTTCCAGCAAACCAGATTTCGACTTTTCGACTGGGTTCAGCCTTTTTTATATTGATAAGTGCTTCGATCAAAACTTTCTGGTTCTTTCGATCGCAGATGGTTCCTACTTGGAGAATGACGAAAGGGTCATTCTTCGGTTTTTCTCGTTGCTTTCGTTTTTCCCGATACGATTCTAGTATCGAGATTTCGACTCCAGGTATGATTACCCGGATTTTCTTTCGAAACCGGCTTGCGACTTCACGGCCAAAGATCTCCTTTGGTGCTTCAGAGTACTGGAAGACAATAACCTTACTGGCCCAGATTCCAAATTGATGCAACCATCGCACAATACCCCTGGATGGCAATTCATAGTCTACGTCCCAGATAAGTGGTCGTCTACTTAGGAATGTCCCGAGTGCACCGAAGGCGATACCCTTGCTCCCACGGATCCAGACAACATCGCCGTTTTTACGGCGGATGCATCGAAGCAATTGCCAGTTTTGCCGCAGTAGATCAATAAAAACTCTTAGCCGGAATAATGGATCGCTCCCAAACAGTGCACGCTGCCGTAGGGCGAGTACACCCACGGCATCAATCGGATCTGTTTCATGGTTATTGGCGTCTGCAGTCTGAATTAGTTCGGAACTGGACTGAGTCGCTATACATACTCGGATACCCTCGTCGTTCAGAACGGAGGCAAGGCTTAACAAGCGCCGAGGGGCGCCAGTAAGTCCGCTCGGATTTGGCATGTAAGCGATAAGTCGAGTCATATCAGGAGAGAGCGGACGTACGTCGCCGGGTGTTATGCCTTAAAAGGCGTTCATCTAAGGGCAGGACGAAAGTCCCCAAGATGACCAAAGCTGGTATAACCGCATGGAAAAACTCGTAGATCGAAGGGGTATGTGGTTGCATGTTAAATAGCACATAGAGAAAAACAGTTATCACTAATGGATGGCCGGGGTTGGTTCGATAAAACGTTGCAACTAACTTCAGCAATGCGCCGTACAGCAAGAAGACCAGAACCACACCAATATAAGAGAAATTCCAATATGCCTCACCTACTGGGCCTGGGGGTATGGCCGTCAATGGCCGCTCATAGATATGAATGGCATTCAGTTTTCCGGCTGCATCGGGTTTATCGCCCCATACCGCGCTGGGGATGAATATAAAAGGTATGGAGAGGTATGACTCGCCCCAGAGATGAGGTACCGATTCGGGAACTCTGCCCAATACTGCGATATACCCGCTGTTTTTTGTTCCTCCCTTTTGAAGCTCCTCAAATGCGCTTAGGGCCCAATCGCTTATATCAACTTTTACGTCTACTTGTTCAAAAGTGGAGGCCTGCTGTGTTGCAGCACGATACTGCCCCAAACTACCGACTGTGATCAATGACCCCAAAATCCCGACCAAAATAACTTTATATGGTATTTTTCTGTGGTGAAGCATCCATAGTGAGCCGATCATGATCAGTGTCACTATCGTGCCGCCACGGGATCCGGTCACTGCGAAATTTATGGCCAAAGCCGCAAAGAGTAAAAGCCAGAAAATCGGACGCTGTGTAGCGCGGGGTTTACAGGCTAGCCAAACCAGAGGTGCGATGGTGCCAACCGTAGCGAGGAAATTCCAGTGCCCTCCAATCTGCGCAGCGATTCGTTCATCAGAAGCCATTCCCCGCTGCATAAGAACCGTATCGAATCCGCCTCCGATAGCGGCAAATATCCAAAGCGCCGCACAGGAAACTCCGATCCAACCAGCAGTCTTCAGGGCTGGCGCTCCAATCCTTGGCAGCGCCATTACTGGAAATCGAAATCTAGGAGCGAAACTATATCCAGCGTAAAGCGCGAGCAGTGCAATGCCCTCTAGCAGGAAGGCCTCGGCAGCCAATTTATTTAATTCGTTACTCGGAATTGCCCCAAGCGCACGATGATAGTCAAGGCCGCTCGCTGCTAGAACAACTTTACCTTCCAGAAGGCCGCGAATCCCTACCCAGATTACGTAAAAGACTATGGGGTGAAAGATTCCCACTCGAAAGCGGGGCCAAAGGAAGGGCAACGCCAAAACACTCAGGTATATTAAAAAGGCTCCGTAGAGTAAAAATCCATTCGATATTCCCGTACCTAGGGCGAAAGGTCCTACCAAAAGGCCGATTACACACAGAAGCGCAATCGCCACGCTGCGCTCTGCTGGCGTTAGCGCAACAAAGACCGAATCCGTGGGGCGCTTGAACCAATTGCTCACAAGCCCTCCGCCGCTAGATCTTTTAATTTTTTCCGCTCCATAGCAAAAGCCTGTTTAAGCTCGTCGCGAAAAGCCTCTGGAAGTTCCTCTTTGGCCTCAGGCCTTTCGTTGCATCGCGCTAGACCCAATCCCCTATAAATCCCTAAGGCTAATCGTGCCCGCCCCCCCACTCGGATTAAACGCTGGAGCAGTTGGCTTCGGTAACCGCGGGCCTCATTCACCACCGGGAAAACCTGCCTACCATCATCCGGTACGCCGAGAAAGTTTAGTACACGCTGATACTCGAGAGCAGGGTCCTCCTGCATATGCTCTAGCGGTATATGAAGAACTTTCTCTTTTGCTACTTGTTCATATAATTTTTCAAGCAAGGAGCCCAGACTGCAGGCTGCTTTGTATTGCAAAAATGAGGGTTCGGTGCAGGAGTCGGGTATATCTCGTCCGGCTGCCCGCTCCCTCTGAAGTGCCCACGCCTCCTCAAAGGACGAGCGGTTCTCGTGCAGTACGCGTAAGTTGTGATGATGGAGGGAGTGGGCCATGCTTATCGGATCCCGGGTCATCACAATGTATCGCGCCTCGGGGTGCTCTTGCTCGATAGCTGGCACTGCTTCGTCCGAGAACAGGTACCACGTAGAAGCCTCGCCCACTGCTAGGTGTTCCTCGCCGGCGTTACGAAAAAGCGCTTTGTAATGTGTCGGGGACTGGATGTTGCGGTTCGCGAGATCTATACAATAATAGTGTGGTTCTTTTATTGGGCTCAAATAAACATACGGGTGCTCTGCTAGCCAATGGGCTAGTGAAGTTGTACCGCACTTTGGCGCGCCAAGAATGAAGAAGTTGGGCCTTTTCATAATTGTTGCGTTTTCGGTGCCTTCATCGCCTTGATAGCTTGCCGCGCCCGGTTTGGTACCAACCACGGTGTTGCAAGTCTTATCACATTTTTGTCTGGGAGATCTGTATTTTTGCTCAGCTCGCCAATCAGCCAGGGCAACGCCCGGATCTTCTTGTCATATGCCGCTTTGCGGGACAGAATACCGGAGACAAAGCTAGCACGCGCTTTCGCCGACATCAGGGCCTTGTGTTGCTCATACCACTGCCGGCTAAATGCGTAGCCACCTGGACGGCTTAGCCCATCGCCCTGTGTCAGATACCTTTCACAAGTCTCTTCGGGCGTCATGACCAGCTCCAACTCCTTCCCGGCTTTTAGCATCCAGCTCCAGTCTTCATGCCGTTCCTGCTGCTCGTCGAACGGATATTTCGTGAACGCCCACTTTGGCGCTAACAATGTCGAGGTGGGTGCTCCGCCGTAACCGCAGAAAAGAACCTCGTCGACCGGCGTGTGCAGAGGCACGGATCGCGCCGGCCGCACATGGTCGCGCCTGCCCCTTGCGTGGACCACCTCGACACCCGCCAGGATGGCCTCGGAGAGCCCACTGCGCCGCAACGCGGCAAACTGCGCCTCCAGCTTGCCCGGTAACCAGATATCGTCGTCATCCAGCAACGCGATCCATTCCCCCTTGGCCTGCCGGATCCCGTAGTTCCGCGTTGCTGATGCACTTTTACGCTGCGGCGCCTCGAAAAATCGGACACGATCATCACCCAGTTCGGCCAGCAAGCGCGCCTTTCCCGAGTCGGGTCCGTCGTTGGATACGATCACTTCAATAGGTGGCAATGTCTGATCCAGGGCGCTTTTAACCGCCCGGACGACCGCTTCATGCCGCTGGTATGAGGGAATCACTACCGAAACCGAATAATGCCGTAACGCCTCGGTTCCCGCCCCAACCATATTCGATTGTGTCGCCATCGACTCCGGCCTCATGTCGAATGCTTCGGCGCCCAGCCGGACAGGTCCCGACCAGTGAGCTGTTCGAGGAGGTGGATATCCTCCTCGAACGACGAATACAGTTCCCGGCGGAACTCCTCGGACAGGGGCTCACGCTTCGCCTCGACTTTGGCCTTCCGGTTCAGTGCCGTCCGAATACCGAAGCCCGGCAAGCCCAGTCGGGAACGCCAAAGACCGAGGGTACGCAATGCCCGGTTCATTGCCGGATACTTATGGCGCTTGGCGCGGTTCATGACGGGGAAGGCTTCACGCCCATCGTCATCAAGTCCCAGGAACTCCAGCACGTCCCGATAACATCGCTGCGGATCGTGCTTCAGATCCTCGGTGAAGATCCAGTGCACGCGTTCCCGACCGACCTGCTCGAGAAGGTTGCTCATCGCTTGCCCAAGCAATGCCTGGTCTCGGTAAAACAGCATCGACGGGTTATTGCATGACAGGGGGATTCCGGTCCCCTGTTTTCGATCCTTTTGCAACCGCCATGCGTCCTCGAAAGACGATGCTGTCTCTGCACCCCCGTAAAACACCTCCGAATAAAGCGAGTACACGAGGTCCACGGGATTTCTCAACATCACGACAAAGCGTGCATCCGGCCGGTACTCCAATATCTCCGCAATGGCATACGGGATGGTGAAGTAACTGGTGGAAGCGTCGATTCGCACCTTTTGGGCAGGACCGGCTTCGGCGAAGAGCTTGTCGTATTGGTCCAGCGTCATGCGCTTGCGCAGAAAGTCCCCGAAGAAATGGGGCTCCTTGGGCGAACTCACATAGCATTGTGGGTGTGCCGCCAACCAGTTTGCGAGTGACGTCGTCCCGCATTTGGGCGCACCTGCGAGAAACACGTTGGGCCGTTTGTCGATACTCGTCATACGGTATGTCTCGACGAGACGAGGGCCAGTGTCTCCAAGCCCAGACGTCTGTTCACGAAATGCCTCAACAAGAGATTCCACAGCAACAAGGTCAAGGCACTGGCCGCCGCTGCCCCCGCCATGCCGAAAGGTGGCACCAGGATGATGTTCAGTACGACATTGCTGCCTGCCGCCACGGCGATGCCGCGCATGGTATCTCGCTCGTGCCCCGTCATGTTCAGCAACATGCCCACCGAGCCCATGCCCGCGTTGACCAGCTGCCCGGCCGCCAGGATGGCCAGTGCCAGCCCTCCGGCCCGAAACGCATCGCCAAACACCCAATCAAGCAAATCCGCGCCAAAAATGATGAAGATGAGTACAGGCGGTAATGCCAGTGCCAGGATCGCGCGCGCGCTGGTGGTCACCAGGCGTTGCAGTTTCGCCATATCGCCCTGCTCGTACAGGCGCGCAAAATGCGGCTGCAACACCTGATTCATGGCTTGAAGACCGAATATCACCAGCAAGGCCACCTGGAAAACGGCCCGGTAAATCCCGACTTCTTCATCAGACCGGAAAACCCCGAGAATAATCAGATCGGCGTAATTGTTGATCAGTTGCAGCCCCGTGATCATCGCCAGCGGGATGACCGCCTTCCGCCAAGCCGAGGATTGGTATTCCGGCGCTGGTTGCTCGCTCAGTTCGGCCGGCCGGGAGCGTTGCAACAACCACGCCCCGATGACGAAGGCGAGAACGGCGGCGACCACGTAAAAACCCATCGCCATCTGCGGTGTGAGCTCGTCCTCGACGAACCAGGCACCCCAGACCAGAACCAGGAACAAGAGCAGCGCCGGTCGGACAATGCTCTCCGGCAATTGTCCCTGCACCACCTTGCGCAGTCCGCGCAGGCTGGCACCGCGCACTTTTGCCAGGGCGATGACCGGGATCACGGCGATACCGACGGCGAGGGTGGCGACGCGCGCGCCGTCGCCGTCCATGAACCACAAGATGCCCAACACAACGGCCAGCGCCAGGGCGGAGAACAGCGCTACCGCCCAATTGCCCCAGCGCCACAGGCCGCGCATCAGGCCCCAGTTTTCGTTGGCCTGCGCCTTGGCCGTCTCGCGGACCACCAATTGCGGCACCCCCACCTGGGCGGGAATGGCCGTGAGCATGATGATGGCCAATGCAAAGGAGTACACGCCGTAGCCATCCGGCCCAAGCGTGCGCGCCAGCACCACAGCTACCGCAAAGGCGAGCAGGGCGTGCCCGGCCTTGACCAGCAGGCTCCCAGCTCCACCCCGAAGGAGCTGGGCGCGGAGGCCGTCGCCGCTCGTCAAACCCCGCAACCTCTGCCATATATGGCGCGCCTCAATCCTCATTCGAACCCGGTTCTTAGGCGAGCAAAGGCATAACATGTTGCAGGTCGGGTAGAGCTTGCCCAGAATAATCTCGGAACCAAGCTCAAACCCCGTAGTAGTCCCGATACCACGCGACGAAGTTCGCCACGCCGGTCTCTACCGGGGTGGTCGGCTCGTAGCCCACGTCGGCCTTGAGGTCGGCGACATCGGCGTAGGTGTCCGGGACGTCCCCGGGCTGCAGCGGCAGCAGGTTCTTCTCCGCTTCAAGCCCTAAGTTCTCCTCCAGCACCTTGATGTAGCGCATGAGCTCCACCGGCTGGTGCGCGCCGATGTTGTAGATCCGGTAGGGGGCCGCGCTGGTACCCGGGTCCGGGTCGGCGCCGTTCCAGTCGGGGTTGGGCTGGGCCGGGTGGTCCAGGCTCCGTAGCACCCCCTCGACGATGTCGTCGATGTAGGTGAAGTCCCGCCGGTGGTTGCCGTAGTTGAAGACGTCGATGGGCTCGCCCGCGAGGATCTTCTTCGTGAACAGGAACAGCGCCATGTCCGGCCGGCCCCAGGGGCCGTAGACGGTAAAGAACCGCAGGCCGGTGGTGGGCAGCTGGTAGAGATGGGCATAGGTGTGGGCCATCAGCTCGTTGGCCTTCTTGCTGGCCGCATACAGGCTCAGGGGATGGTCCACGTTGTGGTGCACCGAGAAGGGCATCTCGGTATTGGCGCCGTAGACGGAGGAGGAGCTGGCGAAGACCAGGTGCTCCACCCCGTTGTGGCGGCAGCCCTCCAGGAGGTGGGTAAAGCCGACGATGTTGGCGTCCACGTAGGCGTGGGGATTCTCCAGGGAGTAGCGTACGCCGGCCTGGGCGGCGAGATTCACCACCCGCTGGGGCTGGTGCTCGCGGAAGACCCGCTCCACCGCCGGTCGGTCCTCCAGGCTCACCCGCTCCTCGGTGAAGCCGTCGTAGTCGCGGATGCGGTTGAGGCGGTTCTCCTTGAGGACCGGGTCATAGTAGGCGTTGACGTTGTCCACGCCGATGACCTCGTCACCGCGCTCGAGCAGGCGCAGGGCGAGGGCATTGCCGATGAAGCCGGCGGTGCCGGTAACGAGAATCTTCATGAGGTCAGTACTCTTGCGAACGTGAGAGCGAGAAATTCTCGGACACGGCCCGGTAACGTCGCTTTAGATAGTGCGAACTCTTCTGGGCGAACCGTTCAAAGTCCTTGCGGGAAAATGCGCCATCGGCCAGCGTCACGGGTTCGCCGTTCTCCTGTCGTATCCGCTGGACGTAAGGCTCCAGCTGGTTCCACTGTTCGACGAACATGGGGGCTGGTCTCAAGAATCAAGCGCAACAGTCTTCGAGAAGGCCTGAAGCTCTTCAGTCATGGCCTCCTCGGGCGTTCTGAAGCCCAGCGCCTTGCGTGG